>Ga0247611_10000302_pt1 | contig 101022 bp, 121 predicted proteins | sample 177DNAGHGhighgp2_FD_192422 | JGI IMG/M metagenome (GOLD analysis project Ga0247611, IMG submission 192422) | Sheep rumen microbial communities from Palmerston North, Manawatu-Wanganui, New Zealand - 1770 DNA GHGhigh gp2 | ecosystem: Host-associated > Mammals > Digestive system > Stomach >... | reverse complement strand
ATGGGGACAAAGGTAAGTATAAAATATGACATATGCAAGTGTGTAAGGCACTTTTTTATTTTTTGGAAATTTTTTTTGAAATTTTTTTTATTTTTTTTTGATTTCAAATTTTTTATTTTTTTTTTTGAATTGGGGAGAGGGAGATATAATATCCCTGGCCCTCCCCCTCGTGTTACTCGGTGGGGTCCTCCCCCCTGGGTGTCAATACACTGAACCTCTTCAAATGAGTCACCTAATGTGCCTCATTGAAAACTATGCCTACAAAAGCTACCGCTTCTGCCAGCAAGTCTTCAAGGAAGACTGCTGTGCCTGCAAACTCGATGTCCGAGTTTGAAAGCAGCATTTTAACAAATGCTACTGAAAGTTCGTCTGAAAGGGGAATCCCTTCCAGACTCTCTCCTAACTTCCTTAAAACAATTAAGGAAGTTGTGGCTCGTAAGAGCCAGTACCGCGATGATTCTTGCTATGCAAGAATCCTCTTTAAAGACGGGAAACACAAAAGTGTTCCCCTTGACTATGAGGTTCTTGCAGAACCTGGAGACAAACTGCGTTTGTCTTCCCTTCAGTGGCTTCCAATAACCACCAGTGACGGCGAGTCCCTCACCGTACTCACTGGTGTTGTAATATAATAAAAGGTGCTTATGCACCTTTTTTCCTTCGGAAGTCAATACATTTTATCTATTTATTTGGCTTCGCCAAATAAACCATAATACTTCCATCCCCTTCAGGTGTGGAAATAGGATTCAGTTCAGAAGCCATAGACATAGTTTCAATTAAAACCAGAGTGAGTATATCCCTTGGGTTACTCACTCTTGACTTGAAATCAAAATTAAACTCTATATGAACACACTGTTAAAACAGTGAGTATGAGAGTGTTAGACTCAGCACCTACCACAAAACCTTCTACCTTTCAGAGTGGAAGAAATACGCAAATAACGAAAAATAATAACTAAATCTACTGCAAATGGATAAGATATTCTTTCTCTACAATGGTGTCCTTGTTACACCAGAGCAACTCAAAGAAGAACTGGAAAGTGGAGAAAACCAGTAATTAACTCCACACAAAACCTTGCGGTGTATAGGTAAACCGCACTAATTTTCTTAGATAATCCTCAATATCAAATATACTATGTCTAGAACTAACAATTCAGTGTGCTATATCAGCATACCTAATTTTGCAACTCTCTCCTTGGGACTTATGAACTATACAGTTCATATAACTCTAAATATCACAGAAAAAGTTGCAGAAATCATTAAAAAGAAATACAAAAAGAATCCCAAAATAGAGGTATTCTTTTGGAACAAAAACTGGCATCTTAGAATATGCAATTGCTATGAGTATTCTCAGTCTATGCACAATGCTCTCTACATAGATGCCTACACAACTCTCAAACATATGAAAATTATGATAAGAGAGGCTAAAATAGAAGAACTTAAAAATCAGGTTGAGGCTATTAAATCAAAATAGTCTCAATCTGAATTACATATTATTAACCATTTTAATACTAATTTTAAACATTAACAATTATGAGTTTCTTTGACTCCGCTTATGAGCTCCAGAATAGCTGGACTCAGACAGACAAAGCTCCCCAGAAGCTTTCAAACGCAGAACTTGCCAATGTTCGTCAGGCAATAGTTCGTGACCATACCCTTGAGGATGGCACAGTAATCAAGAATGTTGTCTTCCTTATGAAGAACAGCAAGCCTCGTTCTATGAAGCTGTCTCCATACAACGAGCAGTTCAAGAACGGTACTAAGATTAACGCAGCCTCTGTTGAAATCTCAGAGTTCACAAACGAGGATGGCGAATTGAAGTACACCGTCACTTGTGACGAAGCCTAGTAAGGTAATCCCATAGGGGGCACAACTTGCCCTCTATGGGTTTTTATTTTTATTTTTTAATAGTTTTAATACCAACATAGCATTCAATGAGAACGCTGTCAAAAATACTCAAATTAATTTTAAAATTAGAACATAGCATTTATTGTGCAACAGATTGTAAAGTAGAATTACTTATTCATAAAAGATATTATCAACACAGAAGAGAAGTTTACGAGAACTATCTTACGGAAAACCAATAGATATACTATAATATGTCATTATATCTCACAAAAGAAGAAGCCATAGAGTTGGCAAAACAATATGGTGTAGAACAAGAAGTTCAATATCTAATAGAGCACGGTTTCACTCCTGAAGAAGCATTAAGAGAGTGGGATTGTCCTCCTGAAGAAGAGAGACTTTAAACACATTAAAAAACTAAAAAACAATATGAATGTTACATATAAAGACCTAAAAGAAGGTTATGTTTTGAAAGTAAATGATGATATTGTCATTCACGGTGCCAAGTATCGCGCTTGTGTTGTTGGTGATAAATATTATCTGAATTACGATTGGGTGAGCAATAACTCTCTTGAAAAAGATAGAATCCCAACAATAGGCCGCAATGAGTTCATTTTCCACCTTCTTCATATATCAGACAAGAATTCTTTTGTGAAAGATATCGCTGGTAAAGACTTTTCTGATAGTGGTGGAAGTTTCCCCGAAGTAAAGACCACAAAAGCACTCACCAAAGTTGCTATCGCACTGCTTGAGAAGCCCCTCTATAATATTGGAGATTATGTCACTATCCGTAGGGAGATAGAAGGGCACAACTATTCTATTTATTATTGGGGGTTTATGAAAGAGCTTGTAGGAAAGACATTCCCCGTTACGAAAATTAAAGAGAATGTTTATTCCATTAAGGATGGCGAAATATATTTATATGAACTCGCTGATAACTATTTATGGGATATCGCTATGATTATGCCTGCAACTGAAGAAGAAAAGAAATTTGTAGGTGCTTCAGACAAGAAAGAATCTGAAAAAGAGGAAGAGATGATACATTTTATCACTCTTGAAGCCCTGAAGGATGGTTATATATTCAAGACATCTGACCATATCCGCATTAATGGTATGGATTGCGTAATCCACACAAGTACGGATGATAAAAGATTCTGGCTTTCATCGGATATTGACCCAGAAGATAAGATATATGAAAGTCTTGGGATACCAGATGACAAGAAGAAAGAACTCGCCAGTTCATGTGGTGCCACAGACCTCGGTTATAACTCTCCTGAATTCTCTAATCTTGAAAACCTGTCCAATTTTGTCAAGAAAATCCTTATGTATAAGAAAGAGGATGAAACCTCTCCCAAGAAGAAGTGGTCTGGCAATCCAACTTATTTTAAACTGATAGATGGAAGAATCCTTGAAAGGGATGATATCCTTAATATTCACGGTATAAAGTATCGTGTTGCTACTGGCACCTCTGAGGGTAAACGCTGTTGGCTGACATCTTCTGTTGGAAACAGCTTCATATTTAAAAAACTTGGCATAGAAGATAAAGCTGCTTTTGTTAGAGGCATATGTCCTATTGTCAATTATGGAGACTTTCCTGAAGTTGGTTCATATGAAGACCTCACCAAGGTTGCCATTGCTCTTTATGAAGTTTCTGAATTCAAGGTAGGTGACAAGGTAAAGGTTGATTACCGTGAAGATGATGAAGATGATTATCCTTGGTCTTTCACCAATGAAATGACCTCATTGCAGGGTAGGGTGTATACCATCAAGGAAGTTGTGACTGTTACAAGTCCCACTTATGGCGATAAGGCTGATGAACGCTTAAGTGCAGACCCCCACTGTTATCATCTTGATGCTGAAGGTAGAGAGTTTGATTGGCATTCCTCTATGCTTGAGAAAGTATCTGAGTCAGACAAGAAATCAGAGGAACCTTCAAAGGAGGGGTCTTTCGTCAAGTCTTCACAGATAAGCCTTTCCGATTTACAGTCAGGATATATTCTTAAGTACACAGATACCGTTGTTCTCTGCGGAGAGACATATAGAGTATATGGTCCTGATTGTTGTTTCCTCAATAATATATCAGGCGGACCAAATCATAGCGTATTTGACAAGCTTAGCATAAAAGACAAGGAATATTTCTGTTCTCTATTTGGAAGGGTCTCTGGTGGAGATTTCCCTGAGTTTGAAAGACTGGACTCTCTCACTGCCTGTGTCAAGCAATTAATGCTCCTTGAACAAAAGTCTTTTGGCTCTGGAGATGCAAGTGCAAGTCCTACAACTGAAGCCGTAAAATGTGAGAAGATTAACTTCACTATGGACATCAGTAAATCTGATAAGCCATCTGATACAGGAAATGTTCGTCTGCCTGAAATAAAGGACGACTTCAAAATAATTCTTTAACGTTAAACAATTTTAAAATTACACAAAAATGAAAAGAGTAGAAGCAATCGCAAAAGGAAAAGCATCATGTATTACTGACCTTCTTAACCGCAAGGCAAAGCGCATTATGCGTGGTGTCGAGCAGGCAATTGACTATGCCGCAGACAAGGTGGAGGAGTACAATGACCTCGTAGAGAAGTCAATAAATGACCTTGCATCTGCTGCAGAGTCAGGAATGTCCGATGCTCTCCAGTGCAGAATCAACAAGTACACTGACCTTGTTGGCACTAAGGAAGGTTGGGAAGCTCAGCTTTCTCGCCTTAAGGAACTCAAGAAGGCACTTGAGACTGATGTGAAGGTTGAGGAAGAATAATATTCCTCAATACTTAATATTTAGTCATATATAGACATTACAAGCCCAGAGACTTGGAGTCAACGCAGTGATGCGTATAAGGAGGTTCAAATCCTCTCTGGGCAACTAATTTTAAAAATTAATAACTATGACAAATAAAGAAAAACAAGAGTGGTTAAAGGTTAAATATCCTTTAACTATCATTTCAGATAGATATGATGGAACATATAGTGGTGGTGGTTGGTTAGCATTTCCATTATATTGTGATGAAGTTCCTCCTGCAGTTAATGGATGTGATGAAGACTGTGCTGCATTTTGGAAAAACTATTATGAACCAGTAGGTAAAGGCAATAGTGCGCAAAGTGCAATAGAAAATCTCATTTCTCAAATGCATAAACAAGAAGATGATTTTGAACACAAATTAGGTGAAATCTTTTATAAGTCTATGCCTGTTTCTTCAACGGAGGATGATAAAAAAGCAGTATATATTGCTAATGAAAGAGCAAAGTTCTATGCTCCAATTCTCTTAGAATTTGCTAAAAGAAAACTACAAGAAGAAAAACCCGAAGTTATGAGGCAAAAAGAGAGTGAGGACGAGAGGATAAGGAAAGAAATAAATACCCTGTATTCCGAGATTGACACTTGTATTTCGGAGTTACTAAAGGCTCGCATAGATAAAGATTCAGAAGCAGAAGGCAAGGCACTCTTTAAGATGGAAGGATTGATGGTTGCAACCCTTCAAGACCTATCTTGCATAGAAGACTACCTTGAAAAGCAGAAAGAGCCTCATTACACCAAGAGGAACGCTCTCTTTGATAAGTGTGTGGAGAACTGTGACCCGAAGGTGATGAAAGAGGTATCTGATAAGGTGGATGAAATGTTGGGAAAAGAGCAGAAGCCCGCAGACCAGGGTGTCAAAGGCAGAAGAGGTCGTATTGGTGACACACCAGAACCTATTAGGAAAAAAGCGGAGGCTTTTCTGGCTACAATGGAACCACCTTATGACGCAGATGATATCTGCTCCGCTTATGAGACTGGGGCAGTGGAAAATGCCAAGCCAGCAGAGTGGAGCGAAACCAAAGAACTTGTATTCAAGGATATTTGCAATCATCTTGAAGTAGAAGGATATAGTGGATGGGTATTGTTACTTAATGCACTTCATAATGGAGAATTCCAACCAAAGCAAGAGTGGAGCGAAGAGGATGAGAAGGTAATTTGTGATGCTTGCTGTTGGATTGCTGAATATGCAGGATTCCTTATGAGAGAGAACAAAGATAAAGCACAAATGTTATGGAAACTTTCAAATAAACTCAAATCCATCCCTATGAGGTGTCCGAAATCATCGGACAACTGGAAGCCCAGCGAGGAGCAGATGAAGGCTCTGAATGCCCTTAATTGTTACGGAGACCTCTCATATGTAGGTCAGCAAAACCAACTTATTTCTTTATATAACGACTTGAAGAAACTAATGTAATATGACGATGTATTTATTTATAACAAGCATGTCGACCCTTATACTTGTGGCAATATTTGCTTCTACATATGCCATACTCAAAAAACTTGAGGAGATTGATAAGAAATTGAAGTAAAACCATAGGGTGTGTGCCGAGTGTCATCTTGAGTGTATAGTAAGTGGATTGCCCAGATGCAGCCACCTGCTCTCCCAAGGCGGGGCACACTTATGTCGTTATACTTGAAGGAACAACAAGGAGACCAGATGACCTACACACCCTTTTTAACTCATACAAAAAATGACTCAATCACTACTACTTTTATGTATTGCTGTATTAACAGCATACCTTGTTTATTTCCTCTTACAGATAGTAACAAAATATATTATCTTTATTGGAAAAGCTATAACAAAAGAACCTTATACATTAGATACTAGAAGAGAAATCATCTGTTCTTCAATTATTTTAGGATGTTTATTGTGGAATTTATTTGTCTTTTTCTATCTTTTGTGATTTTGAAACCATAGGGTGCGATATTGAAAAATGGGCTAAAGTAATGCCCTTGTGTGAGCCCATGAGCCGTTGAAATGAATGTATGCACAATTGCCATGTGTCATAGTAACCTATATCCCTGGCAAGGATTTAGTGGCGGCGAAAATCGGCATCAGCAGAAAGGGTTGCTCCAAAAGACCGATATACATTCAACTACGTAGATTTCAATCGGCGACAGACCACAGGATAATTCCTCAGGAGTGCACTAACAAGGGACGCACCCTTTTTTAACTTGATTTAGATATGACAGAACAAAATAAACAACTATTACTTAAAGTCCTTTGTGAAGGATTGCCTTATGGAGTTATTGTCAAAGAGAATGATGGAGTTAAGGAACGTGATAACAAACTCCTTGATATTGATATGTTTGATAGATGCATTAACTATGATTATACCGTTGATGACATCCGGCCCTATCTCCGCCCAATGTCTTCAATGACTGAGGAAGAACTATTTAATTACAAACATCTTGATTTGCTGAATTACTCTAATGATGGCTTTGAAATGCCTAATTTTCATAGTATTGACTGGCTTAACGAACACCATTTTGACTATCGTGGACTTATACCTATGGGCTTGGCTCTTGAAGCACCAGAAGGAATGTACAATTTAAATGAGAAATAAGATATGAAAGAAATGAAAATAGTCTCACAGCATATGGTAGGTGATTATAAATACATCATCTTACACAATCTTAAAGGTGAAGAGTTTCCTGTTAGAGTTCGTCTTACAGAGGCTAAAATCACTGTAAAACCAACATATGATGATGAAGAGGGACATTGCTTATCTGTCTCAACAAAATATGAAGCCTATGACCATTGTAGAGGCGTTTATCACGCTGATGAAAAAGATATTTATGATACAAAGGAAGATGCTAATAGAGTAATTGAACTTAAAAGAAATATGAGTGCATCTATTGATACATATAAAATTGAATAGAATATGATTACTGAAGATTACGTAAATTTTGAAACAGCCAAACTCTTGAAGGATAAGGGGTTTGATGAAAATTGTTCTCGTTCCTATGTGAAGGATAAATTAGCAGTAAGCCAAGGATTTAACAATTCTTATTACACAACGATGTACTCTGATGGTACTTATAGACCTATATCCGCTCCAACTCTCCAAATGGCAATGAAGTGGCTAAGAAAAAATTTCAACTTAAATCCAGTTCCTTACGCTCTATCTTTGGGCTGGGCGTTCGATGTCTTCGATTTGTCGGACAGAGATATTACCGGTTGCAAGAAGCTCTATTCTATGGATTTTCCTACAAAGAATGCTTGCTATGAAACTTATGAAGAAGCCTGCGAAGCGGCAATAAAATATTGCCTTGAAAACTTGATTTAGATATGATAATTCTCTTTAGGAAACGCAAATCTCTTCGTGATAAATGTATAGAAGCATACGGGGAAGAATTTGGAGAAATCTATGATAGTCTCTGTATGGGTATCCCCGTTGGAGGCCTTATAGAGACTGCAATAATATTACAAATGATTGAAGAAGTGAAATATGGCAAAGAAATACATTGACGCAGACCTTCTACTGAAGGAGGTTGAAAGTAGAATGGGGGATTGTGATGCTAATAGTAAGAATCCCAATCAATTATTGTGGGCTGAGCTAGCTGCACTTATTCCCTTCATTGAATCTCTCCAGCAACAAACCGATGGTATTCTCAATTCCTATATTGAACAAAGGTCTAAAGAGTTGGATGCTATAATTCAGGAGGAAATGACTCCCGACAATACTGTTACTATTGCAGATAAGATAGGAGCAATGACTGCTAAGAATGAACTTCTACGAATTAAAGAATTGATTTAGACATGGACAAGATAGAGAAGATACGCCAAAAGATTGAAAGGCTGAAAGGCTATATTTCGGTTACGCATTTTGCAGAAGAACTTCTTTCCTTCATTGACTCTCTCCAGCATGAGCAACCCTGCGAGGACTTGGAGGCAGAGATAGAAATGCAATGGGACTCCTTCAACAAGCATTTGGCTGAATATAACGATGGGTCCGAGGATGTTGTATGGCTTAACTGGAACTCTTTCGTAGATGTTGCTCGTCACTTCTACGAATTTGGCAAAAAGAGTAAGTAATATGACACAGCAAGAGAAAGAAAAAATGTTCCTTGACCTTAATAGTGTTCTGGTCAAGTTCTGGATAGAGCAAGGCAGACCAAACAAGGAGATAAAGATAGAACTCCTTGAAAGGATGCTGAATTGGTACAAGAAGATGGGATATGTTATTCCACAGAGCAAAGAGCCAGTAAACGAGGACTTGGAGGAATCAGCGTGGGAATGTGTATTAGATAGTATTGATGTAAATAATCCCGTCTTGCTGCCCAAGTACAAAGAATTGTTATTGTCCCTTTTCATCGCAGGAGCAGAGTGGCAGAAACAGCAAATGCTCAAGGATGCTGTAGATGCAAGGGTGGTTGAATCGTTTAGTCCAGCAATAGAAAAAGGCAAGCCTGAACTTCATGGCATAACTGTGGTTTATAATGACAAAACCGAACCTTATTTATTAGCTGGTGACAAGGTGAAAATCGTAATCTTACCAATCAAGGAGGATTAAAAATGGAAACAGTAAAGTATTTATGTGAGTTTTTCTTCGGGCCTGAGAGTGGTTGGCATTTTCTCGGCTTATGCGTCTTATGTCTTTGTCTTGGGCATAAAGGTACTGTTATTTACAGAATCAAAAACAAGGAGGACTGAGTATGGATAAGAAGAAAGCATTATTTCGCGCAGTCATTACAGCGGCAACAGTATGCCTAATGACACTCGCAATTATAGGAGTAATTATACTGATAGGTATTGTTGGAAAGAGCCATCCGATACTGGCAATAGTGTTTGTATTTATAGCCCTTGCTGTAATAGTAGGTATCTCATCATACAAGTTTTATAGAAAGGAGGAGGAATAATAAATGAAACAAGAAACGTTATTTAACATTTTAACAGGTCAATATGGAGAAATCCTTGAAACTCACGCAATGTGGCAGTGTATTGCCTCACTTGGTATTAAACCATTCAAGGATGGGAATATGTGGTGCTATCTCTATAAAGAAGGCATCTGTGGTTTTGGCGAAACAATATACAAGGCGGCGTGGGACTTCTATTCCAACATCAAAACACAAGAATCGTGAAGGAGGATAAGGAATGAAAACATACAAAGTAACAATTGATGATAAAGTTTTTGATGAAGGCTTGACATATAAAGAAGCCTGCGAATTGGCAGAGGAACTTGACAAAAGCCGACAGTATTACTGGAAAACCGTAGATGTTGTACCTGAGGAGGACTAACTATGGCATATTTCCCAGCAACTTGTGACTATGACTGCAAAGATTGCTCACAGAACAAATGTGGATGGTGTGCGTTTCTTGACCATTCCTGTGAGACCATAGCGGCAGAAATTACAAATCCGTATTATTCGATAACAATGACAGGAGTAATAAACAAGGAGGAAAAGAAATGACAGACGCAGAGATAATAGCCAACATCTTTGGTTGCCCTTGCGACTTCTCCCCCATTGATGAAGAAATGTTTGCAACTGGAGAATGTGAGGAGATATGTGGCTCAGATGAACAAACTGATGCTAAATGTTGGCAAAGATATTTTGACCTTAAAAGAAAGGAGGAAAAGGAATGAGTATGGTAGCAACATTAAATAAGGACACAATGGAATGTTGGTGCCCTGCCTGCGGAGAGCGAGTTGATGTATATGAAAGTGATTTCGTACAGATTATGTATAATGGAGATAAGGAGTATAGTGCTTTTTGTCCAGAATGTGGTCAATCATTCTATGCCGCAGAATCGTACTATAATGATAATTGGAGACTAAAGGAGGACTAAAAAATGAAGATTGATTTTAGACCTACTCGCCCTGTTTTGGCGTCTATAAAGGCATTCGCCTTCACCGTTTTGGTGTCTGCGATTTATTGGGGGACGAACACTCTTTTAAAAGCACCGATGTCAGCGGATTCTTACTGTATCACATTGGCGATTTGTAGTATATTCTTACATTTTTATGATAAGGAGGACAAGAAATGATAGTTTTGAGCAAAGCTAAGAAACCGCCACTTGGTACAAAACCCAAATTCATTAAAGATGGAGAACGAATTACAGAATTGAAGGAAGCCATTATTCGTTACCTTCAAGCTAATTGGCCTATTCCAGAAGAATTTGTCACGGAATATAACCAACTGACAGAAGCTCTGCCGATAGAATCAGATGAGGAGGACAGGAAATGAAAGCCCCACCTTATCCTACAAGCCGCTCAGGTGGTACCTAAGACTTCGGATAAGGCAGGGGTAACAGGACAAAGATAATAAAAAAATTATTGATATGCAAGCACCAGATAAGATATACCTTGAACGAGATAAAGAAACAAATAAAATACACCATTTGTGGGGCAGGGATACTGTTATTAGTTCTTTATATGAGCATATTGAGTACATCCGCAAGGACGCTCTGCTGGAATTGATAAATAAGAAATTGCAAGAGTCTGCGGATAGATTAGATTATGGAACGAATAAAGCGTATGCTGAAATTCTTGACAAACTAAACTCAATGTAGATATGGAGATAAAGCCATTAGAAGTAATCCCTAAGATTCCTCAGTATGATGATATTGAGTATGCGAGAGATTATGTCTGCCCTGAATGTAATGATTCTGGCTTTATGAACTATGGTTTTAAAGTCCCTAAGATAGAGCCAAATGTTATAGGGTGGGTAGAAACAAATTATGGAAAGATGGGCGTGTTTCAATGTCCCTTTTGTGGTACAAAGTATCGTTTTCATTGTGGTCAGGCAGATAAGTTTGAATATCGTTTTGTTCAATATTACGCAAGACGCTGCCCTAACTGGTGGAAAGATTTTGGAGAGAAACTTGGATTGAAACAGATTAAAGTAGAAATGTAATTATGTTACGAGCAGAAGATTTAGCGGTTGGGGATTGGGTAAAGACGGTGAGTTCAAAGAAAGAAAGTTACCAAAGAGTCAAAGTCATATACTCAAGTATGGTTGCTCCATATATTATAACTACTGGTACTGAAGAAAAATGGTTTCTTAGCGAGATTGAGCCTATCCCTCTCACCCCAGAGATTCTGAAGAAGAATGGGTTTTCTGGTGAGGGATATAATATGGGGATTATTGGTTTTCATACTGACCCTATTCCAGAAGTGAAAGATGGGTATGAAGTGTTTATTTGGAAGGATATGTGCTTGGAGATAAAGCACGGATTCACACACTTAAAGAGATATACTTTCTATGTACACGAACTTCAGCACGCACTGAAACTCTGTGGAATTAACCTTGAAATTAAAGTTTAGTTATGAGTAAGAGAGCAGAAGATTTGGCGGACAAGCTATACCCTTTTAGATATGATAGTCACGGAGATGTGATTGACTTTAAGAATACTATTATTCTCCGAGGCGTTTGTATAGAGATTTACGAGCAGGCGGAGAAAGACCTTGCTTTGACTTGGGAGGATATTGAAAAAATAACCGATATCCATAGAGATGTTCTTTTTGAGAATCCTAAACGAATAATGTTTTCAAAAGAAAATTATGAAGACACACTCATAAGATTTAATAAGTTGAGGGAGATGCTCAACCCAAGCCAATATTGAGAATGGAGTTATAAGAAATAATTAATAAAATAAAAGATGGAGACAATTAAATTACTTTTTGCAATAGCAATAGGATTATTTGCTCTTGTTGGAGTTCTCTCAGAGATAGCTATAATTATTATACTGAGAACTGTTAGAAAAGGTGGACAGTTAGTATTTGGCTACTCTGAAGAAGAAGAGACAGATGAGCCTCTGGACCAGAATTCCCCAGAGCATATGTAATTGGTATGCCAGAGTGGTGGAATGGTAGACACTGGGGACTTAAGAGTTTTTATGAAACATTATTATTTGAGTGCTCTTATAGAAATATAAGAAGTAGAACCTCCCTAATTCGGTGAAACCTAAAGGAATACAAGTGGTTGAGACCCACTATAAAAACGGGTAAACCCATGGTAATACCGAGCCAATGTTATTATCTATGAAGCAGATGAAATCCCCAAATCACTCAATATTGGCTAATGAGGACATAAGGATGGATGTGGAGATATAGACAGTGTGTAGAGGCTATATAGGAGGAACCTAAGTTGAAATTGTAATCGAAACAAATAGTCCGCAGGTGAAAATCCACGCTTAATATGCCTATAAAGGTAGGTGAATTAGATTACATCTTGCAAGATTTCAATATGGTTAAGATAGAGTCCAGACTACGAACAGATTATCAAGAGGAGCGAAAAATCAATTTTGATAAGGAAACTCCCGTTACTTTTATAAGTAAAATGAAAAACAATACATCCAGGTGAAAGTCCATCGGTACAGCTTGTAATTTGGTAGCGAAAGCTATAGTAGTAAGAAAATCCCCTGGGCAGTAATGCTCGTGTGAGTTCGAGTCTCACCTCTGGTACAAATACATTTAGATAATAGGGCACTTAGGTCTGAAGAGACCTTGCAAAGACTCGCTATTAGAGATTATCTTCGGTGCTAGCATATAAGGATAATCACTTAGTGCAGACTATATAACTATAAGAATAGTGGCCATACTTCTTATGGGAAGTTAGTCGGAAGGATAGAGTAAAATCCGTAATGAGGCTATCTGAGAGTTTATCTAAATGTATTTTTTGGCCAATTCGTCTAGCGGTTAGGACACAAGGTTTTCAACCTTGGAACAGCGGTTCAACTCCGCTATTGGCTACTATAAATATATATAATATGAGTAAGTTATTTGATAAGTACAAGTCAAGGTATCTTAGGAGGATAGTGTCCTCAAAAGATTACATAGCAGGCAGAATTGATACTATGAATGACAATATTCAATATTGGAAAGGAAAGCAGTCTGATTGTAGTACTTCAAAAGGTAAAGAATATTGTACCTATATGTTAAATTTATATCTGAAAAGATATAAATATTATATAGATAAATAGAATTAAATCCGATAGGATATAATGATAGAACAGAAAAAATGAACTACGAACCGAAAATTCTCCTGACCATCGTTGTGGAGGGAGGAACCCTTGTAAAGGGTGAACCTGAGATTAAAAGATTTAGTCTCACAAAGAAAGACTTGTTTCCTAACCAGAAATTTAAGGGAAATGAGGGCAATAAAGTGATAAAGAGTGGTACCTACAAGTCCATTCCCCTCATTGCAAAAGATGCAGTACTGAAGACAAGAGTATGCAAAGAGGCATATGACTCTATGGTATCTCCACTGTGTCCTTCTTGGTTTAAGAATCCAAATAAATGGAGGAAATTGAGTGCAACAGAAAGGCTTGAAATTAATCTTGCCAGAACCTGTGAGCATTTTGGAGGTAAATCATTTTCATACACTTTAATTGACGAATAATTATGGCTAGGAATCATCCTCATAAATTTACAAGAAAAGAAGATTTAATATTATTAAGAAGTATACGAAAAGACCCCAAGCACCCTTATAAGGGAGCAGGAATAGTGGCCAAGAGGTTGGGTCTAGAACAGAAATCTGTATATGACAGGTATAGGCGACTTACAAATGAGGAGGTAATTTGGAGGCCTTGGACAGAGCTTGAAGACAGACTTCTTATAAGTGTAACTCACAGTCATCCTGATAATTTACAATACTGTTTTGCTCTAGTAGCTAGACAGATAGATAGAACTCTAAGGGCTGTTCAAAGCAGGTATTATAAGATAATAAAACCAAGAACAGAGCCTTTACTTGAAAATGACCACTTTGCTATTAAGGGAGATACCACAATGTATTCATCTAGAAAGAATACTTGGAGAAATGAGGATGGTACTCTTCCAAGCAGGGGTATTGTGGTAGGAGAACATCCTATTAGAGAAATGTTCAAGAAACTTAAGGAACTTTTAGGAATATGAAAAAATGACAAGAGATGAATTAAGAGTGGCAGTGCTTGATGCCCTCAAGGAAACTAAAAATATTGCTGTTCAAGCAGCAACAGGTATTGGTAAATCAAAGATAGCCTTAGACGCCATCAATGAAGTTAAAGCAAAATCTATCTTATTTGTAGTAGCAGAAGTCTCACATATCAAGAATTGGAAAGACGAGTTTAACAAATGGGGGTTTGACCCCTTCTCCTCTACAATTATCTGCTACGCTTCACTCAAGAAGTATAGAAATACCTCTTGGGATGTGGTTGTATTTGATGAAGCCCACCATTTAGCATCAGATTTGAGGTTGGAAATCTTTGATACAATCAGTGCTAAGTACAGGATATTCTTGTCTGCTACTCTTAAAGAGTCTCTGATATATAAGTTAGAAGCATCTTGTGGTCCAATAAAAAGCATAAAAGCAGGACTACAGGATGCTTTTGACAATAATATATTACCAGAGCCTAAGATATATCTTATTCCTTTAGTCCTTGATAATAAAAATTATGACCAAGAGATTGTAGAGGAATGGGGTAAGGCATATGCAAGGAAAGTAATAGAGTGTTCCTACAGAGAAAGATGGACCTATCTTAGAAACAAAAGCAGATATCCCAATATTACCCTGAAGATTAAGTGCACTCAACAACAGAAGTATGATTATCTCACAGAGCAGTTCAACTATTATAAGAATAGGTATATGAACACCAGAAATGAGATAATCAAGAATAAGTGGCTACAGTTTGGCTCAAAGAGAAAGACTTATCTAGGAAGTATTAAATTGCCAGTTGCTTATAATTTAATACAGCAATTAGAGAGTGAGAATGAGAGATTTATTTGCTTCTGTACCAACATTGAGCAGGCTACTTGGCTTGGAGGAGATAATGCAGTTCACTCAAAGAGAAAGGATAATGCTAGTATTATACAGAAATTTAATGACAAAGAGATTAATTCCCTATATGCTGTAGGTATGTTGCAGGAGGGAGTAAATCTCAATGACATTGATGCTGGTGTTATTATTCAACTGGATGGAGAGGAGAGGTCTTTCATTCAGAGATTTGGTAGAACTCTTAGAGCAGATAGTCCTGAGCAGTACATTATATATTATAAGGCTACTAGAGATGAAGAGTATCTAAAGAATGCTCTTGAGAATATTGATAAGAAGTATATTAAAGAATTATGAAAATAAGTATTGATGAGACTGTTTGCAGCAATTTTGATGTTGGTTTGGAAGAAGTCTTGGTAGGATTACTGGTTAAACTGGGAATAGACCATCATAAGTTAATGCAAAACTTATATAGTAAAGGCTATGTAATAGATAGTCCAGACGGAAACTATAGACTAAGTGAGTATTTCGATGACAGATTAACCCATATACTTCTCAATTCTGACAAGGAAGTCCCAAGCGATGAAAGGTGTGAAAATTTAGTAATTCAACTTAGGGCTTTATATCCAAAGGGAAATAGTAGTTCTGGTTATCCTTGGAGAGGAAACTTAAGAGACCTTACCAAGAGGATGAAGAAATTCTTCAAACTTTATGGAAACTACTCTGACGAGGAAATAGTAGATGCCACTCAGAGATATATTTCACATTTCAATGGAGATTATACATTTATGAGAATTTTAAAATACTTCATAATTAAATCTGAGAATGGTGAAGAACTTTCTGATTTAGCAACTTGGTTGGAGAATGACACCGAAGTAAACAATGATGATTGGCTAAATGAAGTACGATGACTCTTAGAGAAAGAACTATGGAGAACCTAAGAAAGAGGAGAGAGAATCTGGTTAATGGAAACATTAATAGTATTCCCTCTCCTTTCACTAGGTTTTCTGATGATTTCATAGGTTTGGAACAAGGAGTATATTATGGTATCACCTCATATACAAAGGGCGGAAAAACTCAGTTTGTTCTAAATCTATTATTTGAAGCCTTGATGTTTGCATTTGAACATCAGGATATTATGAGACTAAAGATATTCTATTTCAATCTTGAGGAAACTGATGAAAAGATACTGAATAGATTTCAGAGTTGGTTGCTTTATAGACTGGATAGAATAAGAATCTCTCCTTCAAATCTTAGGAGTAGTAAGAATGACAATCCTGTACCAGAAGAGATACTTGATAAACTGGACTCAGAGGAGTATACAAAGTATATTGAATTCTTTGAGCAGTGTGTAACATTTAGCCCTACTGCCAATCCTACTGGTATTTACAAGGAATGTAAAAAGTATGCAGAAAATAATGGAACTGTCTATAAGAAGTCTGTAAGTTTTAATGAAGATGATGTATTTGACAGATATGAAGCAAATGACCCATTTGAATATAGAATAGCAGTTATTGACCATATCAGTCTTATAGACCAAGAGAGAAACTTAAGCAAGAAGGAGGCTATTGATAAACTCAGTGAGTATCTTGCAAAGTATCTCAGGAATAGATATAACTTTATTCCAATAGTTATTCAGCAGCAATCAACTGAGAATGAGAGTAATGACAGTTTTAAGTTAAATAGGATTAGACCAAGTGGTGCAGGATTGAGTGATAGTAAATATGTTCAGAGAGATGTAAATGTATTGATGGGGCTGTTCAGTCCCTTTAAATTTGGTCTTAAAGAATATCTCGGCTATGATATAACAAAGTTCAAAGACAACATAAGATTCCTTGAAATGTGTGTGAATAGAGATGGAGAAATGGGAGGAATAATAGCACTGTATTTTGATGGTGCCACTTGTACATTCAAGGAACTCCCACCTCCTGAAGATAAAGCAGCACTTGAAGAAGTGTATAAATATCTTAATGGACTAAGACAGAAGGAGAACAGGTTGTTCTTCATATTTAATAAATTAAAACAATTGATTAAGAGAAAAATGACATAATTCTTTGATAATCAGAAAATTATTCGTATATTTGTTCTATGGAAGTACAACAAAATATATGGAGTGTATATAGGCACATTAGCCCGTCTGGTAAATGTTATATCGGAATAACGCACTTAAAGCCAGAGGTTAGGTGGGGAAAGGAAGGTAGCAAATACTGTAAAGGTACTATTTTTTATAGAGCAATTCAAAAATATGGCTGGAAAAACTTTAAACACGAAATTCTATTTCATAACTGTTCTGAGTTATTAGCCAAAGTTCTAGAAGTTGCTTTTATAAAATATTATAAAGATAGAAAGCTTTCCTATAACACTACTGTAGGAGGGGAGGGATATAATCTAGGATTAGATTCTTCATCTCCAGAATACAGAACACAAAAATCAAAAGAGTTTAGGGTTAAACATCCCCAATATGATAAGGAACAATATGAACTCCATAAAGAAGCTAAATTAGAAAATTCTAAAAATTATTATTGGAAAAATAGAGAAAAAATTCTTGAACAGAAAAGAACTAATCCAATAACTAAAGAAAAAGCACGAATTAGAGCTGCTGAATGGAGGAAAAAGCACCCAAACTATATGAAAGAATATATGAAAAAATACAACAAGAAAGAAACAAATGAGTAATTTTGCTATTATTTTAGGAGATACTGGCTGTGGCAAATCCACTAGTATCAAATCTTTATCTCCTAAGGAAACAATTATTTTCAATGTATTAGGAAAACGACTTCCTTTTAAAGGAAGTGCTGCTGCTTATAATGAGGAGAATAAGAACCTTTGTAAAATTTCAGATTATCAAACACTCTTACAGTGGTTAGATAATGTTGATAAAGGAGCCCCTCATATTAAGAATATCGTTATTGATGATGCTATTTATATTATGAGAACTGAGTTCTTTGATAGAAGTAAGGAACGAGGTTTTGATAAATATAATGAACTTGCAGACCATTTTAGAAGAATTATTGCTAAGTGTGGAAGTTTAAGGGAGGACTTAAATGTCTTTATGTTACTACATCTTGACACTGTAGAATCAGAGGGTTCTGTTATTGGATACAAAGCTGCTTCTGTAGGTAAACTTCTTGATAAGATGTATAATCCTCTAGAAAGTGTATCAGTAACTCTATTTGCACAACCTAAATATGATGATAAAGGAGTTCCAACATTTGGGTTCTATACTCATAAGATGAAGGTTAATGGCGTAGAACTTCCTTGTAAGACTCCAGATGGAATGTTTGAGGAAGACTTTATTCCTAATGATTTGGGAATGGTAGTAAAGGCAATGAATGAGTATTATGGTTAGCAAAGAAGATTGCAAAGATGCCATAAACAATTTCATTAAGACTGGAGATATAAAATATGCAGTAACCTTATTAGATTACTTATGTCAAGTAAAGGAAATCATTGAGAAAGAAAACACCATTAATAGTATTGCAAACAATCCTATTACTCTATCTATGGTTCTACCTCAATTGCTTGAGGAACTTGAAAGGCATTTTAGTTTAATTAGGGTTACTGATAAAAATAACAATCTTATTTTAGTGTATTAACAATTATGATTTTAAACAGATTTCAGATGGCTGCAGTCAAGAGGACTGCACAGAACACAAAGAAACTTTGTTCCCAGAGGGACAAAGTAAATGCTAAGATGAGGGAACTTGCAGCAGAACTGATTGAGATTAACAATCAGATTGATGCTTGGGAGTCACCCATCAAGGTTATGACTGGAGGTTACACTTCAGAGCAGGTTATTTCTTGGAATGGAGAGATTCCTGAGGCAGAGGCAACAATAGAAGCAGAAGTAGTTCCAGAGAATGTAATTTAATTAAATCAATTCAACTATGACAAACATTTCTTTTATGGCATTTTCCACAGGTAGGGAAAGCACAGAGGCTGGAGAGGTTAAACGCTATATTGGCGTTGCACCTGTAACAGTTCTTGCTGTAAGCCCTAACAAGGAGACACTTGAAAAACTTTACAACACAACTCTTGACAAGGCACCTGAGTATGTAGGTACACAGGAGGTAGATGGAAAGTCTGTTCCTAATGTAAGAGTTGATGTTATTGTTAAGACAGTAGCAGAGAAGGTTAACAACATTGACCTTACAACAAGGGTAACTTTCTTCCTGTCTAAGGCCCGTAGGTATAATAGGGATAAGAGTAAATTCCAGGTAATTGACAAGTATGGTCGCACTGCTTGGGTTACTGAGGCAGAGGCTGCTAATAGGGCTATCCCTGAGTATAAGAATGGTCCTGCAAGGCTTGACAAGGATTATAGGCCTGCCTGCATTGGTGAGGAAGACCTTACCAATTTCTTCAAGACCTATCTTGGAGTACCTAATATAGACAGGTATATAGATGGTAAGTGGGTTACCGCTGATAACCCCTCCGAGTGTGAAGCTCGGTTTGAGAATCTTGACAAAATCTTCACTGGTGACTTTAAGGAGCTTAATGAAATTGTATCTTATCAGCCAAACAACAAGATTAAAGTGATGTTTGGTGTTCGTACTGCAGATGATGGTAGGCAGTATCAGACTGCATATACTCAGATGTTCCTCAGGAATGGTTCTTCTGATTATAGCAGGCTTGATTCAGACCTTCAGGATAGGAAAGCTAATGGAGCATATCCTAATGTAGAGTTTGATGCCAATCCTCTCCACGAGTACAAAGTAGAGGTTACACCAGTAGAAGATTTGCCTGCAAGCACTGAGGCACCTAAAGGTTGGTTCTAATAAATATAGTGCCTTAATACCTCTATATATTTGATTGTTTAACATTAACTATGATTGTTGTATTTGCAAAAAAACCGTGTCCTAAAGGTATTAAGGCATTTTATTTAAGAGAATATGTTTAGTTCAGGGAGAAGTTCAGTAACTTTAGAGGAAGTACTTGAAAAAACAAGTGAATTAGAGATTGCTGTGCGTTACCTTGGGATTGATGAGATTCCTTGTGTAATAAATTCTCCTTTGAGGGAGGATAAGCACCCTTCCTTTGGTTTATATATATCCTTGAGAGATAGAATAAGATATACAGATATGGCTACAGGAGAGAGAGGAGGTATTTTTGACCTTCTTTCTCTAATGTGGAGAATATCTTATCAAGAAGTGTTGGATAAAGTCTACGCTGATGCAGTTAGCAATAAATATCCTAAACTGAAAAATTATACAAAGGCAGTTAGGATTATCAAAGAAAAGGTTCCAACAAAGATAGATATTAAAATCAGAGAATGGAAAGACTATGATGAAGAGTACTGGAAATCATATGGTATTTCTATTCCTTGGTTGAAGTATGCTGATGTATATCCTATCTCACATAAGTTTTTAACCAAAGAAGGGGTTACTTATACCTTTGGAGCTGATAAGTATGCATATGCCTTCATTGAAAGAAAAGAGGGCAATATCAGTATAAAGATTTATCAGCCATTTAATAAAGAGGGCTTTAAGTGGTGTACAAGTACAGATAGAAGTGTAATTAGTCTTTGGACTAAAGTTCCTGAAGAAGGAGACAGAATCTGTATTTGTTCATCACTTAAAGATGCTCTTTGTTTATGGGCTAATACTGGTATTCCTGCAATAGCAACCCAAGGTGAAGGTTATACTATGAGTGACACTGCTATAGGGCAGTTGAGGAAGAGATTTAAAAATGTATATATTCTCTTTGATAATGATGCTCCTGGTATAGCAGATGGAGAGAAACTCAGCAATCTTACAGGATTCACAAACATAGTACTGCCACATTTTAATGAGGGGAAAGATGTGTCAGACTTATATAAATCCCTTCAAAACCCAAACAAATTTAGAGAAATTATTCTTTCACTTTTTAAAAAATCATAAATAATTATGGAAGCAAGAAATATTACAATTGTAACAACTTCAAATCAGGGTAAGTATGTTGTTAACACTGATGCTACCACTCTTGGTGAGCTCAAGGCTGCTCTTAGGGCAAACGGTATTCCTTATGAGGGAATGACATTCTATGAGGGACTTTCACACAGTGAGCTTCTCACTGATGAGGCTTTCCTCCCTCACGATGTTCCTTATAGGGACACCACAACCAATGAGTTGGTATTTATGCTTACCACACCTAACAAGAAGATTAAGAGTGGTGCAGATAATGTGCGTCAGGCACTCTATGATTCTATAAAGGAACTTGGACTGCAGGAGGCAGTTGCTGCTCGTTATGGTCGTAATTTCACCCAGTGCAAGAATGATGAACTTCTTGCAATCATTGAGGAAGCTCAGGCAGCTGCTCCTACTTCCAGTTCAAACATCGAGGAAGCATTCGATGCCCTTCTTGACATTCTTGAGAAGACCGCTGTTGTAAGTGGTGCTCATATTAAGAAGGTTCGTAGCATTCTCAAGAAGGGAGAGGTAGAAGAGGCTCCTTACTCTGATGCAGAGATTGACGCAATGTTCAAAAATTTGAATCAGTAATTTTCCTTGGGGGTGGTGGTATTCACTACCCCCTTTTTTTATTTTTAAACAATGGCAACAGCAGATACCAAAAAGGCATATAATGAGATAATAAGGAAGCCTTTGGAGATTCTTGGAATATTCAATGATTTCTTTGGAGAGGATGCCGTTGATTTACAAGGTCTTATAACTTTAGAGCAGTTTGAATTACTGCCTAGGAGAACTATAAGTTATATTGATGGTAATTGTAGCCGTCCTTATATACTAGTACACTGGCCAAAAGTTAGAATTACAAATGAGCACGACAAATATGAGGATATTACCCATCTTTATGCCAGGATAAGGATAACTTATGGTGGACTATTGGTAGAGAAGTTCCGCCTTAATAGGTCAGAATATACGGTAAAACATATGATGTGTGGATATATGCATAGCCATGTCTCTTCTATTCCAACTCATAACTTTCAAGAATTTCAGCTGCCTTGTACAGGAAGTGGACCTATAAACACCACTATGTATTCTTTAGAAAGACATTATGACCTTGATATATGGAGGTTATTCTGTCTAGAATTGGACAAGTATGTACATGTTGAGTCTTTAGCAGGAGGTCCCTATCATAGACTTGAGGAATTAACCAGAGGAGGAAGAAGGTCTTCCTTAACAAGGGTTTACAATGCAATAAGTTATATTCTCCAAGAAACGATTCTTGGAACTGCTGAGAGAAGATTATGCTATCCTGCATTAGCTGAATTTACTGTATATTTAATAAACAGAAATGTACTCAGATTCGCTTATGTTGGAAATGGCTTTAGTGTAGCAATGTCTCCAGAAGAATTCTATACAGTGATAAGTAATGAATTTATAAATTGGTTTAATAAGAAATATGCTGGCAATACCACTAGCCGTGTATGCAATATTTTGAGAGCACAATTGACAAGAGTCAAGAAAAAAGATGGAGCTTTCTTTATGGAATCCAACTCTGGAACACCAAATATTAATTCATTACGAGGGTTTGAATCACAGCCTGTATGTACTTTCAAAGGACAGGTAGTTACTATACATATAAGTGACCTGGAGGAGCGAGCTTCTGCTACAGCAGACAGGAATGAGGCAACTCTGCTAAAAGAAAATTTAGCTTGCTTTATATTAACAAAGATATTAAATGTAATTAACGATAAATATGGAAAACAAACCAATAATTCCCCTAATCAAAGGACTCTCTACATTTAAAATGATAATTCCTGCAGAAGTAGAAAGGCAGATAAGATTTCTTTGTGAGAGAATCTGGTCTACTGAATGGAGTGGAGTATTATTCTACACTTATGAAGGAAGTCTTGAGGACGGTTCTTTAAAGATTATTTGCAAAGACATATATCCTATGGACATTGGTACTTCTGCTTATACTGAGTTCTCAATGTCTCCTGATGTAATCAGTTATATGGCTACAAAGCCAGAACTTCTTGATTATAAGATGGGACTTGTCCACAGTCACTGTACTTTCTCAACTTTCTTCAGTGGAACTGACCAGTCTACTTTACAGGAGGAAGGAGCAGAGAGAAATCATTTTGTATCTCTTATTGTCAATAATGCTGGTAAATATACTGCCGCCATTACTAGGAAGATAAAGTATAAGAAATCTATTACTTTTAACTATGAAGGTTTTGAAGGCTTGGTTAAAGTAAAAACTCCCGCAGTCTCAGAAGGAGAGGCAATAGAGTATTTTAACCTTGACATTGAAATAGAAGGAGAGACAGATAATGTAGCCAATACTCTTTCTGAAAGGCTGGACGAAATAAAGAAGAAGAAACCAGCATCTCCTGTCAGTGTTGCAACTCCTTTTACTCCTTCTAAAGGATGGGAGTCTTATAGCTCTTATCCAAAGAAAGAAGTAAAGGAAGAGCCGAAGAAGTATGAAACTCCAAGTCTGTTTAGAGATTTCACTGAAAAAGAGCAGAATGATAATTATGACTTTTGGAATTCTAAGAAAGAAAAACCAGGAGCTCTGTATGTTAAGAGAGAAGAAACGGAGGAAACAGGAGAAGTAGACTCTGATATAGCAAAAAGGATTACTCCTGAAGTAGTAGACTCCATAGTAGCACAGTTGTTGACTGGAAGTGTAGCAATCACTGATATTAAGAAAGTAACAACTCCAGGATGGCTTAGTACTATGACCAAATTGTTTGATAAGAGATTTGGGCAGAACTACGATGGCGAAATGTTATTTAAGTTCTGGGCAGAAGATTTCATTCAGTTCTTGCTTGTTTATTCTGTTGATGATGCGGGTATAACTGACCCAGATGCACTTACAGCAGAATTGGCTAATGCTATTATGCTCAGGCTCACTAAATTTCCCAGCAACAAGTACATTGATATATATATTGACGTTTTAACACAGTTTATGTAATATGAGTGTAGCAGATGAAATAGACCTCATCATTGCAAGAGCAATGGCAGAATATCAGGATAGACATCCAGAAAATGTTGTGGAGTCAGATGTAGCTGCTTCCTCGGCAACAACTTCTTTTGCAGATTCAGTAGCTAGCAGTGCTACGCAGGCAGCAGAAGTTCCTGTTTGGGATGCAACACAAACTGAGAGCACTCCTAATATAATTCCTGAAAATTCAGAAAGTTTGCTGATTAGCCAAGAGACTAGTAGGTTTAGTAGTGCTGTATGGTATGAGGAGATACAACGCAGAGATGTAGTTTTGGCAGGATTGGGAGGAATTGGAAGTTATGTTGCTTTTCTTCTTTCAAGACTGGATATTCAGAACCTATATCTCTTTGACCCAGATACTGTAGAGGTAGGAAATCTTTCAGGTCAGTTATATGATGATGAAAGTATAGGTGAAAATAAGGCAATTGCAACTTATAAACTCCTTAGAAAGTTCTCACACTTCTATAAAGCAACTGCGTTTAGGGAAGCCTATAGCAACGGTTTAACTTCTGATATTATGATGTGTGGATTTGATAATATGGAAGCCAGAAAGCAATTCTTCTTTGCTTGGAAGAATAGGGTAAGTATAAGTCCTAACCCAAGCAAATGTCTGTTTATTGATGGAAGGCTTGCTGCTGAGAATCTACAGGTACTCTGTATTAAGGGTGATGACTCTTATAGTATGGAAAAGTACGAAAGGGAGTTCTTATTTTCAGATGAGGAGGCAGAAGAAACCATTTGTAGTTATAAACAGACTACATTTATGGCAAATATGATTGGCTCAATAATGGTTAATTTATTTGTTAATTTTGTAGCCAATGAATACTGTGAAGAACTTATCAAGAGGGACCTTCCTTTCCTTACTGAATACTCTGCAAGTTCAATGTATTTTAAAGTTGTAGCATAATGACAATAAGTAGTAATCTAAGGATAGCCCTTGGGAATTATGACATGGGGAGCTATGCAGGAGAATATGTTTTAAATTGTAGGGATAATAGTCTCATTCCAATGCAGGTTGTTCTAGACCTTACTAAAGATGAATTAGAGGTTCCCGTATTTATTAATTTAAGGAATATTGTCAATAGCTGGGGCTCTAGTAATAATTATACTAAATTAGTCTTATCTTTAAATACTGGACGCCCTTGGATAAATGCAGTTAATCCAGAAGTTATGATGAAAAACATTTGTGCAACCTGCTACAATGATGAGCGTCTCAGAAAGGGTACTAAAAGTGGTGAAACTTTCTATGGAGGTAATGGATTCCTTATGGATGCTAACTATAATGTTTTAATGATGGTAAGTAAAATAATAACTAAACCACATTGTTGCATTAAACAGTATAAAGTTCATTTACACCCTAAATTATTTCTGGAAGACGATACCCCACTGAGCAGGATTTTAACAAAGAAAGTCCCTTATTATTATTTGTCTACTATCCAAGATACTCCTGTAGAAATTGTTGTAAACAAGAGTGATGATATAATCAAACCTATACTCTCGAAACCAATAACTACTGATAATATTCCTAAATTTTTGCAGGAAAATATAGCTGACATAATAGAACAATTTAAACAGGTACAATGAATATATTAAATGATTTGGAAGAGTGGAAAACTTTTATTAACTTGCGGCTTCTTAATGAAACGCTTGGGAAGATTTCCCCAATAAACATCTGTCCAAATAAAGATAATGTATTCAAGGCATTCAAATTATGTTCTCCAGAGAATTGTAAAATAGTGTTCCTGGGACAAGACCCTTACCCCCAGAAGGGGGTTGCAACTGGAATACTATTTGGCAATAGCAAGGATACTTCAGAGGATAGTCTTTCCCCTTCATTGAAGGTAATAAAAGAGGCAGCCATAGACCCAACTATTCCACATAATCTTCCTATTGAATTTGATAATACTCTAGAGTCTTGGGCAGAACAAGGCATACTGATGCTTAATTCTGCTTTGACTACTGAAACAAATAAGATAGGAAGCCATGTGATGGCTTGGAGACCTTTTATGGTTGACTTCATAAGACTATTCTCAAAGTGTCAATTTGGCACTTTATATGTTTTATTTGGACAGCAGGCTCAGACTTTTGCTCCTTATATAGACAAAAGGAATTTTGTTATAAGGACTAATCATCCAGCCTATTATGCTAGAATTAACCAATCTATGCCTCCAGATTTATTCTATGATATAAATAAAATAGTGGAAAGACAATTTGGAAAGAAAATAGAATGGTATAAGGAATATAGCTATGCCAAATAAAAAGATTAGAAATGCTACTACATCAAAGATTAAAGGTATAACCTTTAAATCTCAGACAGAAAAAATGGTCTATAGAACTCTTATAGAGAGAGGTATTGATGTTAAATATGAACCCAAGACTTTTGTCTTATGGGATGGTTTTACTCCAATAACTCCTTTCTATGACCAAGAAACTGACAGACAACAAGAACTTAGAAATGAAGGACTAGAACACAAAACACCAAAGATGCTTGTTTTGAAGAGAGCAAGTGTTGTTGGTATAAGGTATACTCCTGATTTCTATTTCAAAGTTGGTGATGTAGATATCTGGTTTGAAGTCAAGGGTATTGAGAATGATGTATTCTATATTAAGAAGAAGTTATTCAGAAAATTCCTTGATGACAGATTTTTAGCTACGAATCAAAAATCAATGTTTTTTGAGATTTATACCAAGCGTCAAGTATTACAAGCGTTAGATATAATTAATGAGTATGTCAAATCCAGTAAAAAAGATTGAACAATTAATTCCTTATCTTCCAGGAAAGGATAAGGATATTGCCAACAAGTTATTGAGTAAGAGGGATTTTGAAGGGCTTAGAGACTTAACTTGGTCTTCTCTGGTTATAGCAGAAAAGAAGTTAAAACTGTTTGAGACTCCTGAAGCTATACCTGGGAAATACAAAGATGTTGATTTAGACAAACTGAGAGACCTTTATGTAATCTGTGCAGACTATTATGCTCTGTTATATCCAGAAGATTTAGTCGAGGAAATACAGGAAGAGGCTTCAGATTTTATAGATGATTATTAATGGAAAGGAAATCATTAAAAGACATAAGCTGGCAAGTAACTGAAGAGGTGTATCGTGAAGATGCATCTCTTAGTTATTCTACACTAGCTACCTATGAAAGGTCTGGCTTTAACGGGCTGGAACAACTCTATGATAGAAAAGAAACTGCTTCCCTCACATTTGGAAGTGCAGTGGATGCTATCATAACTGGTGGACAAGAGGAGTTTGACAGCAAGTTTATTGTTGCTGAATTCCCTGATATACCAGATGCTATTATTAAAATTGTCAAAGAATGCTATAATATATATAGTGCTGCATATAGAAATCTTTCAGATATTCCTGATGCAGATGTTATAAGAATAGCAGGAGACTTTAACTATCAGAACAACTGGAAACCAGAAACAAGAGCTAAGGTAATCAAAGAAAAGGGCGGAGAATATTATTCACTTCTCTTCTTGGCTGAAAGCAAAACAATCCTTAGTAATGAGGTTTACAACGAAGTTTTGGCCTCTGTGAGAGCACTTAAAGAATCTCCAGCAACTGAGTTTTATTTTAGACCTGATAATCCGTTTGATAGTTCTATTGAAAGGCTGTATCAGTTAAAGTTCAAGGCAACTTTGAGTGGTGTAGATTATCGTTGTATGGCTGATGAGTTAATTGTTGACCATAATCAGAAGATAATCTGGCCTAAAGACCTAAAGACTTCATCTCATTGTGAATGGGATTTCTATAAGTCATTTGTACAATGGGATTATCAAATTCAGGCAAGGTTGTATTGGAGAATTATTAGAGCTAATCTTGATAAAGACCCTTACTTCAAGGACTTTACTCTCAAGGACTATGAATTCATTGTGGTCAATAAGAGTACCCTAACTCCTTTGGTTTGGTGGTTCCCTCTTACTCAGTATAAAGGAACTATTACATTGGGTAAACCTGCCTCTCAAATAGAAATGAGGGACCCTGAAGAAATTGGTTTTGAATTAAGAAAATATCTTGATGAAAGACCAACTGTTCCTAATGGAATAAACATAGAGCATAGTAATAATATAGTGGAGTGGTTAAATAAAGGAGTATGACACAGGTTAGAAAAAGAAATGGGTCTTTAGAGGAATTCAAGTGGGAAAAGATTGAGAATGCAATTAAAAAAGCATTTGCTTCTTTTGGTCGTGATGTCCCAGAGCTAGTTATTAAACATGTTCACAGTGTAATAGACTTCAAAGAGAGTAACTGTGAAGTTATTGACATTGAGGATATTCAGGATGATGTTGTAAAAAGCATCATTGCTGCTGGTGAATGGGATGTAGCACTTGCTTACAATTCTTATAGAGAGAAACATAAAGAATTAAGGTTCATCAAAGATAGAGTTGATTGGATTGACAGTTATATGGAATCTTCAGAGAATGCTGCTACCTCTTCAGAAACAGATGCTAATGCAAATGTTGCTATTAAGAATGTAGCAAATATTGATGGAGAAGTATACAAAACAATCAATCGTCAGGTTCAGAGATATAGAATGACAAAGCAACTTGAGAAGCAATTCCCAGAGGTTGCTGAGCAGTATGTCAAAGACCTTGAGCACCATATTATATATGCTCACGATGAAGCTTCCTCTCCTGCAGTTAAGAATTACTGTGAAGCAGTTTCTTTGTATCCTTTGCTTGTAGAAGGAACCAAGGGAATGGATGGATTGGGTACTGTTGCCCCAAAGAACTTGAGTTCTTTCTGTGGCCAATTGGTTAACCTAACCTTTCTTCTGTCTGCTCAGTGCAAAGGTGCTGTAGCATTTGGAGAGTTCTTTAACTTCTTGGACTACTTCTGTGTGAAGGACTTTGGTGAGAACTATCATAGGGATACCCTAGAAATAGTATCATTAAGACCTAAAAGAACCATCAGTGAGGCTATTCATCAGGCATATCAGCAGATTGTCTATGGATGGAATCAGCCAGCAGGCAATAGAAGTTATCAATCACCATTCACCAACATATCTTATTATGATGAGAACTATTGGCACGCATTGTTTGATGATTTCTATTTCCCAGATGGTACTCAGCCCAAATGGGAGAGAGTTAATTGGTTGCAGAAAGACTTTATGCAGTGGTTCAATCAGGAAAGAACTAAGACATTATTGACTTTTCCTGTGGAATCAGTTGCTCTTCTGTCAGAGGATGGTGATATAAAGGATAAGGATTGGAAGGACTTTGTTGCAGAAATGTATAGCAAGGGACATTCATTCTTTACCTATATATCTGATAATCCTAATGCAATTGCTTCTTGTTGTAGGCTCAGGAATGAGATTGCAGAGAATGTATTTTCATTTACTAATGGTCTTACTGGAGTTCAGACTGGTAGTGCCAATGTGATTACTCTCAACCTTAATAGAATTATTCAAGATTGGGCCAGAATAACTGAAACTCTTGATAAGGAAGAAGAGGATATTACCAACTCTCTAAAGACTTATTTAACAAATATTCTTGAAAGGGTTTATAAGTATCACATCGCCTATAAGACTTTACTCTATGAGACCGAAGATGCAGGTATGCTGAATGCTTCTACTGCTGGATATATCAATATGCACAAACTATTCAGTACTATTGGTATTAATGGCCTCAATGAAGCAGCTGAGTTCTTAGGAATGAAATGTAACTATAATGAGGAGTACAAAGACTTCTGTAGACTCATTACTGGAACCATTTCTGAACAGAATAGAAAGCACAATACCAAAGACTTTATGTTCAACACAGAGTTAGTGCCTGCAGAGGGACTGTCAAGTAAGAACTATGGTTGGGATAAGGAGGAAGGTTACTGGGTTCCTGAAGACAGAAACCTGTATAACTCTTACTTCTATATTGCCTCAGACCCTGAGACCTCTGTACTTGAGAAATTCAAACTTCACGGAAGGGAGTTTACTGAACTTCTTGATGGAGGAGTAGGTTTACATTGTAATCTTGAAGAGCACTTAAGCAAACCACAATATCTTAAACTTATAGACTTTGCTATTGCTAATGGTACCTCATATTTCACCTTTAATATTCCTAATAGTGAATGTGATGACTGCCATTACATTAGCAAAGAACCTATAAAGGTGTGTCCTAAGTGTGGAAGTACCAGGATTACTTGGTGGACAAGAGTAATTGGGTTCCTTAGACCTATTAAGTTCTTTGACAAGGAAAGATACAAAGAAGCACAGACCAGAGTTTATTCTAAAACAAAAGATGTATTATGAAAAGTAAAAATGTATACAATATACAGTTTAAGACTGAGCCAATAATAAAATCTAAGAGGGATGATAATATTCTGTCTTGGACCATTGATATAGGTGGGACAGTTAAGGTTGCTGCAGAAGATATTCTCTCTGCTACTAAGTATGCCACTGACCACTTTGAAGAGTTGGCAAAGACTCTTAACTTAGAGGAAAAGAATAGAAAGGCTGTTGATATACAGACCATTTTTCTAAGCCAGGAAAATGTATATTATTAGAATTAGAGATGATAAACAATAAACTAATTATAGTTATAGCCTTTATTCTTGTTTGTATTATAGTGCTCATCCTTGAGTGGTATCACCTATTCAGGAATAAAAGGAAAGAACAAACAAAGATTTCTTTCAAAGAAGGATTAGACCTTTGTGAACTTCCAATTGTAACATTTAACAGTGATGGAAAGAAACTTAATTTCTTGCTGGATACTGGAAGTAATATTTCGTATATAAATGAAAAGGTTATAAAGGATTTGAATGCACAGGATATTGGTGCTTCCTCAAAAACTACGGGTGTAGGAGGTACAGGCATTGAGACTAAGCATTATAACATTACAATTGGGTACAAAGATTTAAAGTTTACTGAAGAATTTGGTGCTATGGATTTATCTCAAGCCTTTAAAGCAATTGAAGATGAGAGTGGAGTTAAATTGCATGGAATTCTCGGTAATAAGTTCTTTGAGAAATATAAATACATTATTGATTTCAGAGAATTAATAGCATATAGATAATGATTTATTTGGTCTCTTTAAATAGAGAACTGTTTGAACATTCTGAGTATAAAATCATCTCTAAGGAGGAATCTTTAGAGATGATGAATACTTGGAATGTCATTCAATTAGACTCAGAAACCTCAGGTAAAGACCCACATATATGTGATTTATTGTGTCTCCAATTTGGGAATAGGGCTGCAAATGCTCAGATAGTAGTAGACTGTTCTTGTATAGATGTTAAATATTATAAAGAGCTGCTTGAAACAAAACAATTAATTCTTCAGAATGCAAAGTTTGATTTACAGTTTCTTTACAATTATAATATTATACCAAGAAAAATCTATGATACTATGATTGTTGAGCAGCTATTATATCTTGGTTATCCTTCTTATGGTAACTATGGGGGAATAAGTTTTTCTCTTAAAGAAATTGCTTCAAGATATTTAGGAATTGATATAGATAAATCTACTAGAGGAGAAATTATTTGGAGGGGCTTAGATACTAAAGTTATTCAATATGCTGCAGGAGATGTTGTTTACCTAGAGGATATTGCAGATAAACAATTTATTGAGTGTCAAAAAAAGGGGTGTATAGTTGGGGCCAGATTAGAATGTGCTGCAGTGCCAGCTATGGCATATCTTGAATGGTGTGGAATTAAGTTAGATGAAGACAGGTGGAAGAAAAAAATGCTGAAAGACCAAAAACATCTTTCAGAAAGAAAATCTCTATTAGATAACTTCATCATTAGTTCTAATCAATTTCCAGAGTATGTCTTTGTTGACCCCCAAGGAGATTTGTTTACAGGATTTGATTTGACTCCTAAATGTACAGTTAATTGGGATTCCTCTCAACAAGTAATTAAAATAGCCAAGAAGTTAGGATTTAACACTTCTACTCAGGATAAGAAAACTGGGGAAGACAAAGACACTGTTCTTGAGAAGGAGCTTTCCAATCAGAAAGGCATCAATGATGAATTCTTGAAATTATATTTTGATTATAAAGAAGCTTCAAAAGTTGTTGGTACCTATGGTCAAGGCCATTTAGATTTAATTAATCCTAAAACAGGCAGGTTACACACTACATTTAAACAGCTTGGTGCAGCTACTGGCAGAATGTCTTCTGGTGGAGGAAGCAATCCCGATTTAGCTAAATATAAACATTTAAGAGATATTAAATATGTAAATATGCAACAGCTTCCACACGATGCTGAAACCAGAGCTTGTTTTGTTTCTGAAAAGGGTAATTTATTTGTATCTTGCGATTTTTCTGCAGAGGAATCAAGATTGGCAGCAGATATTTACAATGATGAGGAAATGAAAAAAGAGTTTATAGAGAGAACTGGTGACACTCATTCAATGTTTGCTTGGGCAGTATTTAGAAAAGAGTGTGAAGACTGTGGATGTACATCTGCTCTGGAAGTTAAAAAGAAAGCCCCTCAATGGAGACAGGCAGTTAAATATGTAGAGTTTGCATATCTTTTTGGTGCTGCAGCTCCTACAATAGCTAAGTCAGCAGGGTGTAGTGAAGAGCAGGCCCAAAAATATATTGACAGTCTAGATAAATTCTTTGCAGGCAGAACTGCTTTTGTAAAGAAAGGCAGTAAGTTTGTAAGGGATAATGGGTATGTAATAATATCTCCCATTACTGGACATAAAGTATATTGGTGGGACTGGGAAGACTGGAAATTAAGACAACAATCTTTTAATCAAGAATTTTGGGAAGATTATAGACTTCATCATAAAGGTACTGGAGATGATGTTGCTATAATGGTGAGAAACCATTTCCAAGCTGCAAGTAAGTATGACAGGTATGCATTAAATAGTCCTACTCAAGGTACTGGAGCAATAATTATGAAAGATGCTATTACTTCCTTATTTAATTGGATAGTTGATAATAATATGTTTGGAAAGATTAAACTTTGTGTTGTAGTTCACGATGAAATTAATTGTGAGTACCCAGAAGAACTAAGTGACTTTCCTCAAATACTTGCATCTTTAATGTCTGCCTCTGCAGCTAAATTCTGTAAATCTTTGCCTATTCCCGCAGAACCTACGGTAGAACATTATTGGGTACACTGATATGAAAAGCTGGTGGGAAACATTAATTGAGTTAATAGTTCTAATACCTATTAAGATATTAGAACTATTGCTCAATTGTTTTGCTTTTATATGCTGGGCTATGGCTTGGCCTATAATCCAAATAATTAAAACAATAAAATCAGATGGTAAATAGAGAATACATTGAAGCAGTCATTACCCCTGAATTTGTAAATAACTTTTTTAGAGATGAGCTTCTTGAGACTGGTTCTGGAAAGTGGATTATAACTGTGCTTGGAAAACCAGTAATTGTATCTGGAAAGTTACTTTATGACTCAAGGAAACAAGCAGTAAAGGCATTTTATAACTGCTTTAAATGGAGATGTTCCAGAGATTTACATATGGTCACACATCCAGGTGTATCCCTTTGGGACTGGTGGAGAGAGGAAAGGAACTCTTACTGGCCTATTTTCAAGAAGGTAATGACTGAGAAGTATGGATTAAAGATAATTCAAATATGAGTGATAATGTAAATCATCCTTTGCACTATGCTGGTGGAGGGATAGAATGTATTGATGCTATGGAAGCTGCTTTTGGGCAGGAAGAAGTAGCATCATTTTGCAAATTGAATGCATTCAAATATATTTGGAGGTGCCTTAAAAAGAATAAATCTATAGAGGATATAGATAAGGCTATTTGGTACCTTTACAAATATAGAAGAATATTGGAGTTACAGAATGCAGATTTTGAACTTAATGAAGATGAATAGCTTAGGTGATTATCCTCTTGGTGCATCCAATGACCCAAGAGCTCCTTATAATCAAAAAGAGAATCCTGAAGTTGAAATTAATGTAACTGTGAGTGTTACTTTGAGTAAGACTGTCAAGGTGAAAGTAAGTGATTATGAGGTACTTGCAGAGGGTAAGGATGAGGATGGAGATTACTTTGTAGATAGGGATTTCTCAAATACTGACCTTATATCTGCTGTTGAAGAACAAGTTGTCCTTCCTCAAGACGCCTCCCTTTATATAGATATTGGAACTAACCAGAAGGCAGCTAATGACCTCTCTGGTTGGAATGTTGATGAAATGGAATGTATTTACGATGAGCAGTAATGATGATAATAATGTTTACATAAAAAGGGGAAAAAAGTATGTACCCTTTGGTCGTAGATATGATGAACGATACTTACCTGATGGAATCTGGTTTGTAAGACACGATGAAAAAAGTTTTGGAACTACTAATGTAGACCACTACTTAAGTGGTTTGTATAAAGTGGGAGATAAACCAGGGTACATAGATGTTCCTCAGCTTTGTAGTATTCATTCTTATGTAGAATATGTAATGGCCAGTCCAGAATTCAGAGAGATTATGGATAAAGGAAGCTATTCATTCCAAGAACTTGTTTCTAAAATCACTGCACTAGTGATTAGTCTTAATAAAACATTGAAAAATAAGGAGAATAATAATGGGACTAGATAACGGAATAGTATTAAAACTTTCAAATAAGAAAGTTCCAGAGGACTTTCCCAAACAAGATGCTTGGTGGATAGATTCTCAAGAAGAAGTAGAGAAGAGGGGAGAGTTTCATATTGCTTATTGGCGTAAGTGTTGGGACATTAGGGAGATTATTCTTGGGGTTCTCCACGCAGGTCAGGAAGGAGGAGATTACCCAGTAGAAGCTGAAGATTTACCTGCTATACGCAGAGGAATTATTAAACTTCTTAATCCTAAGACTTATGAGGATGATTCAGATTCTATCTGGACATATGAAGAAAGAGTTGAAAGTGAACTTCAGATTTTATTAAATTTGATGTGGCTTGAAAACTATTTAAAGAGTCACCCAGAAGACTCTGCTTACTTTTATGATTCATATTAATTATGGCACGGACAATCAAAATAAGTGGTGAGCAATTCGCTTTAGATTGCATCAATAAGGAATTTGAAATCATAGGGAGTGACAAGCGTTGGGATACTTTTGAAGAGCTTTGTGCTTGGTCTAAACTTGAAGAAAACAAACACTGGTATAGTGATAATGCCTTTACTTCAAGGGAGCAGTATGAGCAGTGGAAAGCATACTTTATGGAGCATTTCTATGATTGGAAACCTAAAAGGGTAGGAAAGTACATAGCTGAAATGGAGTTCTCTTGGTTCTCTCTTATGTACGGTTTAAAGTATGATTTTGAGGATAAACCAGTAGGAAAGTATGTGTAAATTATATAATACTTGGAGAAAAGTTAAAGACACTTTTGTCAAGCCTTCTCTTAAGGTTTACTTTGGTCTTGCTAGCAAAGACCCTTACTGTTGTTGGACAAAGCCAAAGATTCTATTATACAGAAGTTCCAATCTAATACGGTTTGTACAGGACAGTGTTACTATAACAACCGGTTCTAAAACTGAGAAGTTTGGTAACAAAGATTTTGAAGTTAAGGTTGCAGAAATATCTAGACACAAACTCCCTAAGAATCTTAAAGACTGGGATATAGTTTGGGCAAGTCCTATTAGGAGAAAACTGAGGAAATATCATTTAAACTGGATACCACCAATTATATACTTGCCTAAGTTTTTTACCTTTAAGTTTGTTAACTTTGATGTGGGCTGGAAGACAAAGTATGATGATATAAGATATGAGTATCCGCCACAACTTTCAATTGTATTCTTTGGTTTATCCCTAACTTTTACCCTACACTGCCCCATAAAAGATGAATATTGCTCTGATGATTCTTATTGGGAAGCAATACTGCTTCATCTATATAGGAATAAATCAGGTAACTTAAAGGAAATAATAGAACAAGCGGGGGTGTGGCACAGGTTTTCTACTGACTGTAGGTACTTTGCAGTAAGACCAGAATACATTGTTAAAGAAAAACTGGAGGAGTATTATGCTGCTGTTTCAGACTTCAAGGTTAAATCTAAATATATGAATACCATATAATATATTAAACTTTAAGTATGAAAAAGGACATTAAATCCCAAAATATTACACTTTATAATAGGTATGGTTACATAGTAAACCTTGAACCTTATGAAGGTGATAAGTGGGTTCTTAAACTCGATAATGAGAGTGGCTCTTATGTAAGGGTAGGATACAAAGAAAATAAGAAAGACTATTACTTTGTTGACCCTCCAGGAGGACCATTTTTAGCTGTTGGGAATGAGATTGAAGGTAGAAAACTAACTGAAATATCTCATATACCAAATGTAGGATTTATTTTTACACTAGAATCACCTAAATCAGATAACGATGAAATTGATTAAACCTTCAGTAGAAATACTTGAACAAGGACCTGGAGAGCAGGGGATTTATGATATGATTGAGCTTTGTGGTAAGACCAGTTATAAATCCCCTGTCAAAGGGGGAGAAGAAGCAAAGAAATTTGTTGATGCTAGAATCAGAGAAGGACATAATGCTGTTCTTGAATTTGGTACTGTTTATTTAACAATTACAGACCAGAGATTAATAGATAATAATGTCTGGAAAATTTGGAGTAGCCCCTACACAAAAGTAAACCACATTGGATTAAACAACTATATTACTACTAATTATAGAGTATTGGTAGAGAATGATGCCTTAAGTGCTCTTGAATTCTTGTCAGAACCAACAGAGTTTCATCCTAAAAGATACTGTGTTAGATTCATCACAGACAGGGGTGTATCACACGAACTTGTGAGGCACAGGAAGATGTCTTTCTGTCAGGAGTCTACAAGGTATTGTAACTATTCAAAGGATAAGTTCGGTAATGAATTAACCTTTATTATTCCTTCTTGGTCAGATTTACCTAGTGGTAATTATGAAAAGGAGGAGGTAGATGGATTCTGGACATGGTTTTGTGGTGTGGAGAATGTTGAGCAACAAGTAAGAGATGGAAATGGTTTCTTTTTGAATGCCCTCAGGGACTCAGAGGTTCATTATCTTAGGCTCTGCAATGAAAAGGGATGGACACCTCAACAGGCAAGACAGGTGCTTCCTAATGCATTAAAGACAGAAATCTGTGTATGTGGTTTTGAAGAAGACTGGAAACACTTCTTTGGCCTGAGGTGTGCCAAGAATGCACATCCTGACATGCAAGTACTTGCAAAACAACTCAGGGAACAGTTTATTGAAAACAAATACATTTAACAATTATGCACGAATGGCATACTAGAACAAGTAAGAACATCCAAAGTTTGATAGACGAGTTCACTGGTTATGAATTTGACACTGACTATGGTGGAAGATGCAAGGTCTCTAAAGTTGAGATAACCAGTAGAATGTTTGGCAACCAAGAGGAAGCTATAAACTCTATAACAAGAAGCAGTTATGGAGGAAGTACAGCATACTTGGCTGCATATACAACAAAGAAACTATCAAAAGCATATCAGAATGCCTTTGAGAACTTTACCACAAAATACAAGGAGTTCCTTAAGTTTAAGGATGACCTTACCATTGCTTATGGAAGGAAATCCAGTAAGGCAACTTGTCCACACTGTGGTTCTTCTATTAACTTAAGGTATGGAAAGAGACTTAGGGTTTGTCCTGTATGTGGAAGTCCTAAGATTATCTCTGATTCCAATTGGAAAGCATTAGAAACAAAACAAAGAATGTCAGTCAAAGCCGCAGAGAATTTAAAGAAAGAGGCAGAAAAGAATGATGTCACTTTTGTCTGTGGTATTGAATGGCATTGTTAGTGGGAATATAAATTTATAATTTAGGTTTAAGGGAAGTCGTTTGACTTCCCTTATTTTTTTTCTCTAATTATAACTAAAAATAGGCTTAGCTATTTGCTTTTTAGATAAAATATTTATACTTTTGTATAAAATAATAAATTTAGACAATGAGTAATGCATGCTTATCTCCTACAGACCCAAATGTAGCAAGAATAAATCAAGGTATAAGTAAAGTTATGGGACTCCCCACTGGACTCAAAGTAAAAGGTCAAGACTTGGTTGAGGCCATTAGGAGTTTTATGGCAGAACAGAATATACCGCAGAACCAACTTAAGTTCTATATGAGAGGAACTTCCCCTCAAGCAAAGCAGTTTATGGATGGTCTCACCAAATATTTATCAGAGTATTTTGGTTTAGGGACTGAAATAATGATAGAAGATGGTGAGACCTTAAGTGTTATAGATGATATATTAAAAGAGAACGGCAACTATTTTAATCAGGCTATAGATGATACTCAAGAAGCAAGAGACCTTGCAAGTACTTTATCTATGGCTTTAGGAATTAATGTACCTGTAACCAATCTTACAGGAGGTAAAATCTTTATAGCCAGTCCAAATATAATTACACCATCTAGAGAATCCACAAAGTCTTCTTCTGGTACTAGAGGAGATGTTTCTGATGAAGCTAGATTTAAAGCCAGATTTGGGGTTCAAAATACCGTTCCACCTACTGTAGACAGTTATAAATTAGCTACAGAGGGAAATACTGAACAATACGGAGTTACTATTAACTCAAAGTTAAAAACTGAATGGAAGGACTGGCAACAGAAAAACCCAGACGGTATTGTTGCTTATAGAGTTAATTTCAGCAGATACAACACTGCTTCTGAGGCCAAGTCTGGCAGAATTGGGAACCCCTTTTCTGAAGGAACGGGACAAAGCAATAAAGGTGTTGACACAGTTCAGAAATTCTATGAATGGCTTGTTACTGGAAATAATTTTGGAGAAGAAAAAGCGACAGAGGCGTATAGACAAGCAATTATTAGTAAAATTCTAGAGTCTCCAGAAAACACCCCCATTCTTTATTATAAAGAATTAGGCAGACCTTCACACGCTACAATCATTGGTTATTTAATTCAAAATAAGCAGCTTTTAAATCAAGTTAATTCTCCTCAACCTGGGAGGAAGATAGTTCAGAAGGGTCTTGATGACTATGTTAAAGAGATTGAGGAGGTCATTTCTAGCTTCTCAAATACAATTCAGAGAGGTAAAGGAGATACTGCTGAGGAGAGAGAAAAAGATTTTGCAAAGAATCATACCTATTATATAAGAGATGCTAAGGGCAAATTAAAGAAGGTAGACTTTTCTGTTACTCAATATAATGAGCAACTGCTTGGTATAGAACCCTATTCGGGGCCTACCACCCCTGCTGCCCGCATTGGTAATACTTTTGACAAATTTGTCAGGGATTACTTCAATGGAGGAAATGCTTCGGTTTATGATAACCTCTCCAAAAAACAGGTAAAGGCATTAAAAGCACAGCTTAAGCTTTTTGAAGAGGCCCTTGATGCAGAGTTTGGAGTAGACGAAAAAGGCAACAAAAGATATAAAGTAATCACTTCAGAATTTCCTATTGGAGGTTATATGACTGTCAATGGGAAAAAGAAGAGTGTTGCTGGTACTATGGATATGTTGGTTGTTACTGCCACTGGGGACATTTATATCTATGATATGAAGACCTCCAGTCACGACAAACTGAAGTTATCTACTAAGAGAAAATATAATGGACAGCTTACATTCTACAAAAGATTATTGGGTGTTAATTTCCCAGAATTGGCAAGTAGAATAAAAGGTGCTGGATTATTACTGGCACATACCTCATATATAAAGGACTACAGCAACTACAGCTATTCTGAAGAAGGAAATGATGTATTCTATGAAGGGGTTCCCATTTATCAATCCGATGCAGATTTTGACATATCTATATACTATCAAAGTGCAACTCCTAGCTTACAACAGGCTATAGTCCCTGTAAACTTTTTAAATATTGTTGAGAATCTTGAAATGTCTCCATTAACTTTTGTTGAAAAACAAGAGCTGGATGATATTCCAGGAGAAGATGATATGACAGATTTTGAGAAAAATCTGCTGGGAAGTGCAAGAGAAGATACTGGTGCTGGCTTTGAAGAAGGAGTATCTAGTACTCTTTCTCAAGAAATCTCATCAAAAGATACTCTTAGACCAGTAACCAGTGAAGAGATTCTTGCTATAGGCAGAAACACTGTTAAGATGGTATCTTGGCTTTGTGATAGACTTTCAGAATCTGATGAATGGAGAGTAATCACTGGTCTTGACAAAATCTTTACAAAAGAAAATGAGTTAGTAGGAATTCCTGCAGATGAAATCCTTAAGAAGGGGGTTGATGGAAAGAACTTCAGTGTTGTTTGGCCTATCTTAAGAGAGTATATAAGAACTTCCTATTTTAACCTTGAGGAGGCCGAATTGGGCTCTGAGATGTTTGACAAACTGACTTGGATTAATGATAACTTTACCTCTATTATTAATTCAGCTTTTGCAGAGCTTGTATCTATTGAGGGTATTGCTCTTACTGGAGCCACTCCTGAATATAATGAAGAGATTCAACAGCTCTATTCAGCCGAAGCAAGAGAAGAAGATGCTAGGGAAGCATATGCTATTGACTCTAGAACTAAGAGTTATGAGGCCTCAATGCCTACCAAGCTTAAGAGAATGCTTGCAAAGATTGGAGATTTTGTAGTTGATGAAAACGGACAACAGGTATTAGACGAAGAAGGAAATCCAATCTTTAATACTGACAAATGGGGATACGGAATGCCTTTATTCCTTAATAAATCTGATGTCATCAACTATTTGATGCACGAACTCCATTATTATAAATTAGGTTCTCAAATGCTTGAGGAACTTAAGAGTCAGGCTTCTGAACAACCTTGGCTTAATCAAGTCATAGAAATGCTTGAGGCAGACCCTAAATTAATGACAATGTTTAAGGTTGCCTTCAGGAAAAATGAGACCTATTATAATAAAATCTATCAGGACTATGGTGAAAAGGGAAAGACTATTCTAGTATCCACTCCTTTGAATGAGAAGAATAAGGTTAATGCTCTGATGGATGGAATTAATAAAAGAATATTAACTTCTGTACCGCAGATATTTGACCACGATGACAGGGATGCACTCGGTGTACTTTCTGTAAATTCTTTATATCTTTCCAGCTTAAAGGAGAGTGTATCAGACCTCAAAAAAGCCAAAGACCGTAAAACAAAGGTAGACGCTCTTAAGGAGATTCTTGAGTTTCTGGGTGTTGAAGGAGTTGATAATATCAACATCTTTAAGAATAGGGCTCTTGCTTCTCAACTTAGACAAGTAGAAAAAAGTATAGACACTATAATGAGAAAGTTAGATAAGGTAGGCAATAAGTTTACCTTTGGTACTACCTTCCAGAATCTATACTATGCACTTGCCTCTAATTTAACCGTAGCAGTTCCTAACACAACAGAAATCTCTTCCTATGATAATGGTAAGAGCTATATGACATATACAGACCCTTCATTCATTGAAACTTTGTTAGATGAATTAAGTGGTAGAGACCCTTACTATGAAGATATTTTTGATAATCCAGATTCAAAATACAATAACTACAGAGCATTCTCTCACGACTCAAAGGAAGGTAGAGTATATGTAAGTAGCTGGATGAGGAAGATGGCTGAGGACCCCGAAGCTAGAAAAGTCTTACAGCATTATGTAAGAACCACAACAGAGGATACTCCTTATATTAAACAGAGTGATAAGCAATACTGGCTTTCCCTTATTATTGATTACTTTGCTCCCACTACAAAGAAATATTTCACAACAAGGGATGACTTAAGGCTCTTTAGGGTTCCTACTATGTCAGATAAACCTGCTGGAGAAAGTATTCAGTTTATAGCAGAGGCTGTTATTAATCCTGATGATGTTAATGGAGAGTTTGGTCTTGATGAGATGAAAGACAAAATCTCTGATGCCTCCTTTGAATACTTCTTATATGAACTTGACAGATTTAACAGTGTTCTCAGGCAGTTGGCTTTTGGAGTAGCTTCAGAAGATGTTGAAGATTTTCACATAGATAGAAATTCTCCAGAGGCAAAGGCTTTACAACAAAAGTTATTAGCTGGAAATGCTCTTGTGGCCTCAGACATAATGGATGAGGAGGGAAATCTTCTTCCCTTCCTTAGAAAAACTGGTGCTAGTTTCAGATACCTTCCTATGTTTAATAAACTCAAAGAGGGTGTTTTAGATAAGAAGGGTAATGTATCTGGATGGAAACTGTCTCCAATTGGGAATACTATACTAAACTACCTGAATGGAAAGAAAATATCAGGTTCTTCTTTGAGGACTCAATTTGATAAAGTATTCAAAGAAGGGATGGAGACAGAGTATAGGAAATTCAGAAGGGATTTATCAGCTACAGTTTCAGATAAAGAACTACAAGACAGCATAGGAGTAATGGTAACTCCAGAGTTGGTAGATGCATATCTTCAAGAGTTCTTCTGGAATGATGCACTGGCAACAATGAATATATATAATCTAACTGTTGTAGACCCTGCATTCTTCAAAGACAATATTGCCCTTCAGAAGAGATTTGCTCAAATACACAGCTCTACCACTAAGGCTGATGTAGAGGCAACATTCCTTGCACCTGATGGTACGAGAAGAAGATATTCTGATGGTTTCCACAGAACTATTATAGTAGAAGACATATTCAAAGATTCCAGTCTTGCAAATGAAACTCGTAAATTGTTTAAGCAACTTGAAAGAGAGGCTAGAAGCAAGAAGGATTTAAAGGCGGCTGCTGAGTATAAGAGGTTGTCTGAAACAGTTCCTAAACTCTTTGAAGGTATAGATACCACTGATGGTCAGGCTTTAGGTTCTCCTACTGGATTCTGGAAGAAAGTGAATATGCTTGGGGAGTTCAATCCTGCCTTTGATGAGGCTATGAAAGAGATTAGGAAAGGAAACCTCACTGTTAAGAATCTTGAACTTGCCATTCAACCATTTAAGCCATTCTTATATGGACATGTACACAAGGAGGGAAGACCTGAGCTTGGTATAAGAGATGAGTTAGTTCCTATGCAGATTAAGGATAGTGAAGCAATGATTTATCTCGCTGGTGCTATTATGGAAGGAGCAAACTATAACCACCCCTTGAGAGCTCTTTATAACTTTATGGAGAAAACTCATTATGGTTATACAGAAGAGGATGAAAGAAACCTTGATACCTTCTCTCCTTCTGGAATAGACACTATTGCTTTCCATTCTGCTGTAAAAGAAGGTGCTTTTGGAGTACTTGATTTAAATGGTAAAACTGAAGAGGAGATTGAAAAGGAACTTGAGAAAGCATTCATTAGAAATCAAGATGGAACAATTGCCAGAAACTCAGATGGTTCTCTTCAATACAATGAGAGAATTGTAAAGACTATTGAATTTGAGTACTGGGGAAAACAGCAGAATGTGCCTTCTCATATGAGAGACCACGAGCAGGCAATGGGTTCTCAGTTAAGAGTGCTTACTGTCACTGATATTCCTGATGATATAACAGAGGATAATAATCCTATTATAGTAAGGGGTAAGAAATATGGTAAGAGACAATTCTTAAATCACTATTTTGATTTACTTAGGGATGACTTTTATCAAGGAATCGAGGAAGCAAAGAATGCTCTTGGACTTAATGGGGCAGATGGGGACATTAAACTTTCAAATCTTCTTATCAATGCCTTGGTTAAGGATGACAAATACTCTTCACAGTTATATGATATCTTCTATCAAATAAGGTTTGGAAAATATGAAGCAGCTATAGGAGACCCTACCATTGCAGATAAGATATATAGTACTATATTCTCTTTAATCAAAAAGAAGGTTAATAACGAGGATATGCAGGGTGGTCCTATTGTACAGGTGTCAGATTTTGGATTGAGTGATAATCTACACATTAAAGATGCCGATGGTAATTTGCTTGGTTCTAAAGAGTTTGATGCCAAGAAGGGCTTTGTTATGGACTGTTATATCACTGCCCCTTCTAAGGAAATAGAAGAGAAAATTACTTATTCAGAGGAGAATAGGAAGAAGGGATTATATAAAAATGCATTTCCCAGAAATAAGTATAAAGAGGGAGAAATTTTATCCATAGAAGATATTTTAAAAGCTGGAATACTTACAGAAGACCAATTAAATATTATAGGTTATCGTATTCCTACTGAGGATAAATACTCTATCTTTAGAATGCGTATTGCAGGATTTGTTTCAAGAACTGGAGGTGAGACCATCATTATGCCTAGTGAAGTAGTTGCACTCTCAGGAACTGACTTTGATATTGATAAGATGTACATTATGTGGAAGTACAATCTTAACAAGGTCAATAAGGCTTTGAAATCTGCAAAGGAAAAGATTTCAGAGATAGAAGATGAGGCAACCTCTATGGGTCTTGAAGGAAGAGACCGTAGTGATTATGTAAACCAGCAAATGTTCAACAAACTTAATTCTAAAGAGAGAGGAGCCATTGCACAGGCAAGAAAGAATGAAATCTTTGATATGCAGTGGGGTATCTTAGGACATAGTTCTTCTGTTGAGAAACAATTAAATCCTGGAAACTTCAATCCTCTTAAGAAACTTGCTGCAGAGGTTGACCCTAACTATAAGACTGGAGATGACAGTTTAATGTTTGTGCATAATCAAGTAAAAATGCACAGAAAGAATGCCGCTGGTAAAGACTTTGTGGGTATTGCAGCCCTTAACAATGTGTCTCACGGTGTTTCAAGCTTTGCAGAACTCTCCTTTGACGGTGACAAATTCAACTTCAACTTTAGGATTAATGGTGTCACAAAATATGACCTTATGGATAAGGATGGTAATATAGTATTTGACACTGTTAATTCTAGGTTTGATGGAAGCAGAATTTCAAGAACTCTTGGTATGTTTGTGGGTGCTTCTGCAGATAATGCAAAGGAGGCAGTACTTGGTTCAGTAAATATTACTCCTACAACTGCTAACATTGCTATGGCACTCTTCAGGTTTGGAGTTCCTCTTTCTACTGTGGTATATATAATGAGTCATCCTTTGGTTAAAGTCGCTGCTACTGCAGCAGAGAACAAAGGAAAAGAAGGCAGATTTGAAAAGGAACTTGAAAATGCATTAAGCAGCATTGTGAAAACCAAGAAACTTAGTCAAGACACCTTAAATGATATATATGAGTCTACAGATATTACTGATGAGGAATTAAAAGAGAAGATAGCACTTGGATATTCAGAGGATATTGATAATCTTGATATAGCAGTTCTGGGATTCCTCAACAACATATCTCCATATGCAAGTGCTATAGCAGATTTGAATGTAATCACCTCTCTCAATTCTACAAAGAATAGTGTGGGTCCTGATATATATTCAACGGTTCAAAAGGAATATAAGATAAGGGCTGTTCTTGATAGAAATGAAAGAGCAGAGTCTTTATTCTCAGATTCAATATTGCAGTTAAGAGAGAAGGTTTCCTTCCTCAATCCATTGATTGACTGCTTTACAGACTTACTTCCAGAGGCCTGCAGACAATTCTCTCCATTATATCAAAGAAGCTTTAGGCAAATACTGGACACACTTGAGGCTGGTGGTAGAGTTAAGATAAGCAGTCTTGACGAGAAGTCTATGAAGAGACTTATGAATTTCTATCTGCTCTATAGAATGTCCAAACTTGGAATTCTGGATACTTCATATAAGGGAAGATTTAATTTAATATATGGGTTCCCCGTATCATTCTTAACTGACCAAAAGAAGTACCTTAAGGATAATGAGTTAATCCAGTTAATTAAAGTTGATAAAATCAACAAGAGAACAAATCTTCAGGCACTCAGTACTTCGTTGGCTGGAGTTGGAAGAGAAAGAACTGATGATTTGACAGCCAACTGGGATATTCTTCTGGATAATAATGAGGGAGCCGAACTGTCTGATAAGTTACTGGGATATATGCTTACCAGGTTTGGATTTACTTGGGCCCCCAATTCAGCAAGTGCTCTGGCTTCAACAGAGGCAAAGAGACATTTTGGAGGGGGCAGATACCAAGACATCTTTGTTGATAGAGATGATTGGGATGATGCTGAAGTACAAAAGTTCATAATAGAATATGCGAGAAACAATCCTAAGAGTTCTTTGTGGGATAAATTAAATTCTGCAGAATTAAAGGAATCTAAGAGTGGTGTTTTATCAATCTCAAAATCGGATTACCAGAAACCAGAAGGAACTATAGGAATAATAAGTGGAGGAAAACTCTATATATATATTAAAGATGAGCTTTCAAGCAACTACCAATTTTATCCTGTGTCTAAGCTTGGAGTCCAATCAAAGAAGGGTACTCCTGTTTTGTTTGAATTTGATGCCAACTCTACCTTAATGGAGGTTAGTGGAAGAGAGAAGACTGGAAACCTGGTTACTGTAATAAGTCAAGACAACAACGACAAACAAAAAGAACAAATGAGATTGGCTGAAGGTGCCTTGATTGAAAATGATTATGAGGAAGAAGAAGATGAAGATGGAGAAGAGTCTTATGATGAGGACAATCCATCTGCAGAGAAAACACCTAAAGCGTTAGCAAATTTAATTGCTAATGATAAGAAGTACACTTCCTTGTACTCAAGAGTTTCAGATGAATCAGTAGAAGGTATTTTAGAGGGTGAGGATATAGCATATGTAAACTTCTTAAAGGAGATAGTTGATATCTTATCAAATAATAAGAAGCTGGCTGCCACCTACTCTAGCCTTTTAGATGAAATTCAGGAAGTATTATCTAGTTTATGTAAATAATTAATATATGGCAGAATCTTGTATTCTTATTCCCAATGCAAAGGGAACAAACAATGAAAGTCAGTTATATAAGGATTTATTAAGTCTGACAAACAATAACAGAAAAACCACAAACTTTCTATGGGCACTATCTCAAAATAGTGCCCTGATGAAAGGCTTTGGTCTTCCTACTACCAGTGAACCCTCTATAGAAGATTTTCTAAGCAAACTTACTAATCTAGAAACCATTTTAGATAGTGAAAGTTTTGCTAGATTTGTAACAAAAAATGAGGGGTATGACGAGGTTTTCTTCTCCTCTTATGGGGAGGCTCTTTCAAATTTAAATGATACAAAACTTAACTATCCTGATTTAGTAGGTTTAATTCAGGAAGTAGACGGGAAGTATAAAATATCAATGGTTCCTAACACTCCAGAAAATAGGGAGTTAGAAGCAAGGCAGACAGCCCTCAGGGACTTAAATAATGGACTCATCAATTACACTGAGAGACTTGGTTTTGCAGTAAAAGAGGTTGATGGTCTTGAGACTCCAGGAATGTTTTCTCCTCTTAATGCTGAGGAGAATGCCAACTCTTTAAAAACTGCTATTAGAATCTCAAAGAGTAAAGAAGGTCAAGAAGCTCTTCCTGAGGAATTCTCACATTTACTTGTAGCTGGATTTAGGAATAATCCTTTTATGCAGAGACTTCTGAATTCCCTTCATAATATGGATGTAATAGCCGAAATTCTAGGAGTGGATTTCAATCAATATAGAGACCAGTATAATGGTGATATAGACCTACTTGCAGACGAAGCTGCTGCCAGAATTATTGCACAACATTTAGTTGATAGAGCAGGACTTTCAGACAGTATCTCCTACATATCTAATAGGGTTTTAGATAGAATTAGATACAATCTCTCTTTAGGCGAAGAGTCTGACATAGATAAAATGATAAGCAGAGCACTTGAGGCAGCAAAGGAGATTGTTAACTCTTACAGCAATGATGATACTTTTGTAGAATGGTTTGATGCAGATGCTTTAGGGTCTGCAGCCACAATGTATCACCTCAAGGCAGAAGCTAAGAATCTAGAGAAACTAACTCAAGATATTTATGAGAATCTAGCTAAGCGTGTTAAAATCCTCTCTTTTAGTACTAAGGATGGCAAAATGAGAAGGGAAGATGCACAGGCTTTCTCAGCATTAAAGGCAAATATAGCACGAAAAAAATATGCTGCTGGATGTGTAGGCTTCCTAAACTATGTAGCAGCGGATTGTACCAGTTTATTGAATACCTTAGAAGATTTACAGGCTGATGCTAAAGATAATCCAAACCTCACTGACCCACAATTGAAGAGGGCTTTTAGAACCCTTAGAAATATTGAGTCTGTTATTGTGGCCTATAGAGACTTGGTGGAAAAACTAAGGTCTATAAAGACAAGCTCTACTTTATCAGAGGAACTTGATGAGGAAGATGCTGATGAAATAGAGAAAGCTGCAGATGAGGTATCAAAGATTATCACTAACCTGAAGACCTTATATACTGATATGAGGCTTAATTCTCTTTTAAAATTCTATCAGAGATATTGGGGAAAAGATAAGGTGCTCAAAGCAGCTAATGGTACAGAGAAAACCCTTAGACTTGAGGATATACTACAGTCAGCTATGGGAGACCTCTCTGGATTTGAAAGACTTATAGGAAGTATGGGAGATGTTGCAGACCCCCTATTGCAGTTGGTAGACACTGCTTATAAGGATGCTGCAAATACAAGGGATGCTAAGATTTTTGAATTACAGCAGAGACTTGGAATATTACAAAGTAATTACACTCAGAAAGCAGGTACCAGAGACACCTCTTGGATATATGAGAGAGATGAAAATGGTGTTCCAACTGGAATGCTTATAAGTGATAGGGATTTTAAAAAGTTCTACAAGGCAAAAAGTGACTACATAAAAGAATTAAAGGAGCAAGGTTTTGATAATGCCAAAATAGCTGCTAAAGTACAACAATGGACAAGAAGAAATTCTGAGTATGTTGACTGTGGTTATGGCAGAAAAGAATTGATGCCCAAAAAGGAACTCTATCCTTCAAATGCTCTCTCAGGTCTTACAGAGGCTCAAAGAGAATATTATAATGAGTATATAAATATAAAAAAGGAATTAGACAGACTTATTCCTACAAGAAATGCTCACCTTTACAGGGCAGTCCAAAAGAAAGTAAGTATAAGGGACTCTGCTCTCCACGGAAATTCCTTTAAGAACATTTGGAAAGCTTTTAAAAATAAGTATGTTAAATTCAGTGAAGATGACACTGAATATGGCGAAGACAGCGGTCAATATGTAGTAGCCGACTTTGGAGGAAAAGAAGTAAAGAGAATCCCTGTCTATTATACTACTTGGATAGAAGACAAAAAGATGTTGGACACAAATGCAACAGATGTACTTCTTTCTTATGGTGCAATGGCATATAACTATACAGCTATGAATAACATTGCTGATGTTTTAGAGTTAACAAACTCAGCAATGCAAGATAGAAGTATAACACAGATGTCTGGCACTAAAAAGCTTTTTGAAAGATTTAGACCAACGAAAGATGATGTTATAGAGAAGGATTATACAACTGTTGGAATAGATTCTCAACTTGCAACTAAATTAAGAAACTATCTTGATAGTAATCTTTATGATAGAAGAAAGAAGAGAGAGACTTTTCGAGTAGGAAATGCAGAAGTAAATGCTGGAAAGATAGGAGATGCATTGAAGGCTTATAATTCTGTTGTAGGTTTAGGGTTTAACTTATTCTCAGGAACAACTAATGCTTCTATGGGAATAGCACAGATGATAATTCAGGCAACAGGAGGTCAGTTCTTTGGGTTTAAAAATCTGGCACACGCACACGCTTTATATAATAAGAATTTAGCCCCTTCTTTTGCTGAGGGTTATGAGGACAATAAGAAGAATATAATGTCTCTTCTTGTACAAAAGTTTGATACCCTTGAAGAGTATTATTCAAGTGTAGATGATTCTTCTTATAATAGTGGATTATTTAAAAAGATAGTAGGTAAAACAAATCCTATGTTGTTCAATTCTATGGGTGAACACTATCTTCACATAGTCCCTATGTTTGCAGTTTTAGACAGAAAGACCCTCAACCTAAATGGAGAAGAAGTTGCTATGCATTCAGCATTTACCACTTATACAAACGAGGCAGGTGTAACAACAGTAACTTTTAAGGACGGCACTACAGATTCTGAAGGAAATGCTCTGATGTCAGAGTCTTTGCTTAAAGAACTTGAAGGGCTTCAAAAACTGGATAGGAAATCTCTCACAGAAAAACAGAAGACTAGACTTCAGGAATTAAGTGATATTAATGATAGAACTCAGACTCTGATGTTCAGGACAAAAATGGAAATACAGGCGGCTAACCAGAAGATGCACGGAGCTTTCAGTAACACTGACAAAGGTGATATTCACCGAAATGTATTAGGAAGACTGGTGATGAATTTTAGACAGTGGATGCCTGCTTTCTATATGGACAGATTTAAGAGTAGAAGATATAAACTTGCTACAGATACTGAGGAGGAGGGCTTCTACAGAACTGCTGGTAAATTTATGGTAGGCACCCTTAAAGATTTGTTCACTCTAAAATTTAATATCTTGGAGAGGTGGAGAACTCTCTCTGATGCTGAGAAATCAAATATGAGGAAGGCAATTACTGAAGTATGTATGCTCTATCTTATAGGCTTTATCTTAAATGGTATGGGAGGTCCTGATAAGGATGACCCTTGGGCTACTAATATGGTAAAGTATAATCTGTATAGATTAAAGATGGAGTTAGGTGCAGCAGCCCCTACCTCAGGTGCCTTCTTAGATAATGTTACTACCCTTATTCAGTCTCCTATTCCTGCTGTTGAAAACATAGATAGATTAATAAAATTGGTTAATGTAAGTACTATGTTTGACACTATTGAGACAGGACACTATGCTGGCTGGAATAGATGGGTAAGAAATGCATACTTTGCAATACCTACTGCTAGAAATATTGGAAGATTCTTTGACTTAATAGATGGAGATATTTCAATGTTTGCACCTTATGTAAATTCTAAATAATAGAATAAACATAAACAATAAAGGGAGACTCTTTTGAGTCTCCCTTATTTTTTTTATTTTAATGTTTAAAAGGGTTTTGTTCCAATTCCCCAACACTCTATATTATCTTTCAGCATATTCAGTGCTGTCTGTTGGTCATCTGGATTTGATGACTCCAGCAGCTGTCTTAGTTTATCTTTAGCCTTATCTTCTATAGTAGCTTTTTCAAAACTTTCCTCAAACTGTCGTAATGTCTTAAAGCCATATTCTTGAAGTGTTTTGGTAAAGTCACTTCTTAGACTTGCATCACTTGAGAATGTAGAAACAATCTTGCTAGCTAGTTGTTGCATAGGACTTAGAGAAGAGGTTGGTACTACCTTTCTTTTACCTGGAAGAGTTACTGCTTTAGTAGTGGGTTTTGCTGGCCCTTCTTCTTTTGGCTTTTGTTGGACATCTGCCTTCTTCTTTTTATTTCTCTTTTCTAATTCCTTAGAAGCCATCAGTCTTACAGTATTTTCTGCATCCATTTCTAAGAAAGAGTGAACATCCATAGAAGTACCGTCCTCAAAGTGTATAGTACCCTCCTCTGTGTCTATTGAACTTATGGTCTTAGTGTCATTAATCTCTAATGTAGTGGGGTCTCTAAAATCAACTGTGTCTCCAACCTTAAAATCTTCTTCAGACTTCTTTGCCTGTTCAACAAGACTATCAAGTTCTCCCTCTGCATCTACAACCAATGACAGTTCATCATCTTCAAGAGCAGCTATGAAATTAGGTATCTCTTGTTCTACTGGTACTTCTGTTTCTTCTTTAGGAGCCAATGATTTTCTGAGTTTAGCAAGTGCTGCTTCAGCATTTTTGCCTTTAGCTTTAACAGCTCTAAGATTTTTTCTGTCCTCAACTGAAAGCACTTTACCCTCTTTTGTCATATAGGTATCATCCAACATATAGATGTTTGTTCTCTTTGCTCCAGTTTTCTTGTCTGCAGGAACATAGCCAACGGGGTCTATTCTATTGGTATCAATTAAGAACTTAAATTCAATTAAGAATTGAAGTCTTGGGTCAGTGATTTCCTCTTGTTGATGGTCTCCAGACATTATCCAGAAAGTGTTTCCCTCCCCTTCTTCCCCAGAATAGATAGCATAAGTCTCGTCTCTTCCAGCAAGTGTAATTGGAGCAGACCTATCTCTACCCCCTTGAATTCCAAGTCTTCCAGTATGAATTCTTTCATTTGCAATTACCTGAGCAACTGTCTTTGAGGGAATTATATCATATCCTTCAACAGATTTTTCATCATCTGAAAGCTGGACATCTACCTCACTTACTAAGAAAGAGGAATTTACATTATGTAATCTGGCTAAGTCTGTATAAAGAATATGAGAATCAAGTATCTCAGACACTGACAGATTTGCAAGGCCTAAACTAAATCTATATCCTTGCTGTTTGAGGAGGTCATAGATTTCCTGTACTGCATCTTCACTGTCAAAATCCACAGAATCTGAGCCAATCCTAAATACTCTGTTTTCTGTATCTATATAAAACTTTTTACCACTATCAACATAGAGATACTTCTGAAGTCCTATTGCGGCATCTCTCCAATTTGCATTTGCTTTTACCATATTGGTAATAGCTCCCTTTATCCCTTTAGCTATTGGGGAATCATCTGCAGTATAGTTTTCATCAAAGTTTCTAATCTTTACACCCTTGTAGTAAACCTTTCCATCAGCTTCTTTTGTTCTAATCCAGACAGTTCCAACTCTATCAGCCTTGTTTCTTAAACCAGTATCTCTACCTCCAGTTTGGGGCCTGTTCTTGTTGAGTTCAACAACTTCTCCATCTAAATCAGCACCAAACACGATATCATCTTCTGGGAAATCTGAGGTCTTGACTACGATTTGAAGTTGGTCTTCACCTCTCTTCTGTGCTTTTGCCTCTTTGTCTGTAAATATTTCAAGTAAATCTCTAGTACCTAAATCTGTAGATTCATCGGATTTAACAATTCTACCCGTAAATATCCACTCTAAATCAGTTGTTATTAAAGAAGCAGCAAAGGGCTGTATTTTTCCTTCTCTTGTTTTTGCTGCTGAGGTTTGTAGTTGTACAGCCTTTCTAAGTCTGGACAGCCTCTCTCTAGCAGCTCTGGGCATTCCAAGTCCTTCACTGACTTCTCCAAGAAGCTGCATTGTTCTTCCTTTTCCATCTAAATCATAGTACACTCTAGCATTAGGAGCCAAAGATTTCATATCCTTTGGAATCTCAACAGCAATAAATATAGTGTTTGCTTTTTTGGCGTTTGCCTCCACAACACTCTCAAACTCAACGCCTTGTCCCTCATTGCCTCTAATTTGGACAAATCTAAGTTTAAGCTTTTCTCCTCTAGCTGCTGCTTCCTGTTGAAGTACTGCTAAATTGCCACTGTCCAGAAACTCCTGAACACCAGCATTTTCAAGTATGTTTCTAGCCCAACCTCTTGACCTATTAAGTACTGCCTTTCTTTGTTTGGGGTCTTTCAGTTTTGTAAAATCATACTTAGCTCCTTGTCTGTTTACTGCGAGAGCATCTTCTGATTTTACTGGCCCATTATCTAATACAGAATTGCTTTCTGCATTTCCTTCTGCAAACTCCTTTGAGTTTTTGATGTAGATTGGACCAGAGGACTTTGAAGGGGATTTTTTACCTCTAGGTTTAGACTCAGAGCCAGTACCTTCCTCAGGTTCTATATCTTCCTTTACATCTTCAGAAGAACCTCCTGTATCCTTACTTTTTGGAGTTTTCTTTGGTTTTGGAGTTTCGTCTGCAGTCTCTTCATCACTTCCTTCTTCCTCTCCTTCCTCTTCCTCTATAGCATCCTCTTCAGTGCCTGCAGAGGCCTTAAGCTCATTATATATATTAGTTATGGTCTCTCTCAACATCTCCTCATCGGCACCAGAGGTCTCGTCAGCATAACTTACTGGATTATTTTCAGCATCCCTAAAGTAGGAATCTCCATCCTCTAAAGTAAACCACTCTTCTACATCTCCATTTAATTCATATTCATCAATAAAATCAAGAAGTTCCTCTCTAGATTTTCCCTCCAATTCAGACTCTATGTCATCAATCTCTAATAATTTAGCACGAGTTTTATCCTTAGAAGTCTTCTTCTTTGAGGGTTTTTTGCTTGTATCAGTAAGGGCATCTTTGACTTTCTTTTCTGCAGATAAAGCCTTACGAAGTGACCTTGTTAAATTTGATGTTTCTGGTCCCAACCTTCCAGTTGTATCCAACACAGAAAGCAACTCGTTAACTATAGCATCTGCTTGTTCAACGCTATTAGCTGACTTTATTCCTTCCTGAATGTCTCTATAAAGAGCACTGGTAGCGGGGTCTTCTAAGTCAAATTGACTGTTCTCTGCTTTAAATATTCCTGAATATTTTTCAACAGCATCAAGATAGCCCTTTAAGCCTTCATCATTTCCTGCTTCAACCTTGGCCTTAAGCACACTAAAAGGAATCTGATTTCTTCCAAGAAGAGACAGGTCTCTTGTTCTTGAAAATTCATCATATACCCTATCCACCTTCCTTTGCTGGAAGCTGTTAATTGAATTTGATATCTGACTATACAAGCCATTTTCAAATTCGTAAGGTCTATCAGAAAGGGCATTTAATCTATGAAGTAAGAACTCTCTGTTGATAAGGAGCCCTAGGAGGTCTCCAAGGTCTTGAGTGGTTGTTAATAATTCTGGATTATACCTGTCACTTTCCTCCTCAATATAACCCTTGAGATTATTTATGGTATCTGCAATTCTAGATATGTCAGTCTTTGCTCTAGAAACCCTTCTCTTTATCTGAGAAAGCCTCTTTCTTTCTTCATCAGTAATAGTACCATCAGCAAGTTTAGCCTCAAGTCTATTAATAGTGTTTTGTAAACCCAGAACTCTGCCAGAAAGCTGCCTTCTCTTAGTAGTTCTCTCGGATAATTTTTGATTAAGTTGAGCTATTGCTCTTGCTTTCTCACTTTCTGTAGAAGCCTGATTAATTAACTCATTAAGCTTGTCTATTCCAGCCTCATCACCAAAGAAAACATTTAAATCCTGAATGGTTTTTAAGTCCTCTCCTACATCATATCCATATCTATCTTGAAGCTTTTGCTTTCTAGAGTTAACATAGTCAAGAAGATTTGCTGTAATCTCCTTGATTCTCTGTTCTCTATTATCAACAGCCATTATATCATAAATAAGTTCTTGCTTGAATGCATCAGACCTTGAATCCCCATAAAGAGTAGTAATATCAGACTCAACCTTCTGAATTTTCTTTGCCAGGTCCATTACCTCCCCTTTCTTTTGAGCAAAGTAGTCTATGATTTCGGAGTCTTTCATTCCATCAAAGAGTGATGCTTCACCGTCCTTAAACATAGTAAGAGCTTTGAGGCCTTCAATATCCTTCTCCTCAACAGTATAGGAGGCCTCTACTAAATCCAAGAAATCCTGAGCCTTTCCAGCTTGAGAGAATGTAAGAGCCATATTGATGAACTTATCAAACTCAGCATCCTTAAAAGTCCTCTTGTCTCCATTCTCAACTGCTTGAGTTTGTGCTAAGTCAGCATCTATATGTCTAACCATTCCTAAAATTTGGGCTCTTTTCTCAGGGCTATTAATAATATCATTCAGTGCTTTAGCAGTTGCTGAAGCGTCTTGTTTAATTTGTCTTGCCTCTCTGAGTGAGTCCCAAAATTCACCACTAAGTTGTATCTTTCCTTTCTCTACCTGAGGTTTTCCTTCTGCATCCGTAGTAATAGTATTTCCTGCCCTTCCAGGAATGGGAAGTAAGGCTGTTAAGAATCCCATAGTAAAGTTTTCCCACTGCTCAGGGTCTGCATATACATCACCGAGAGCATTGGCCATAGTTCCTAACCAATTTGTTGATGCTTGAAGTCCTTCGGGATTAACGCCCTTTCCATAGAAATTGTTGAACTTCTGACCTTCCCACCTACTAAGTCCAACAGAAACACCTTGTTGAAACATCTCTTGAGTTCCTTCAAAAAATGGAGAAGCAACCCCTTGTAATACCTTCTTAGTTGCTAGGCCTCTAAGAGCTTCATAGGAATCTCCCTTCTTAGTTACAAGGTCCCTCATAGCCCTATTCATTGTATAACCACCAGTAATAGCATCTCCGAAGAGTTGATATCCCTCTCCGAAAGTAAGTAGGAAGTTTAAAAGGAATGAAGTATTTGAATAATCTATTTGCTCATCACTCAGTTCCTTTAAACCCTTATTATAGGTGTTATCAATTTCCTGAACCTTCCCATCATATACTTCTTGGAACTTCTTAGGGTCTTTAGGAAGTGGCCTATATCCCTTTACCTTTCCTTCTGCATCATAATCTGCAGCATATGTAAATAAACCAGGTTGCTCTTCCAGCAGAGCTGGGATAATATTTTGAATAGCCTGCTCTCTACCTTGGTCTAAGAAAGCTTTGTTCTTATTAAAGTCATCTCCACTATTTGATATGGCTTCCATTCTTGACTCACCAAAAGAACCAGATGCTATGGCAGCTGCTTTAAGTCTGGATTCAGCTCTGGTTAAATTTTTAGCGGCTTGTGCTAATGACTCTGTAATATTCTCTAATCCAGCAACAGACTGTCCTGTTTTATATGCCTGAAGGACTTCTTTTGCAGTAGTTGCGTCTGGGGCTCCTGCAGCAAGGGCAGTACCTCTAAACACATCCCTAGCTTTCTCTACTCCCATTATTTTGGATAATGCTCCAGCAGAGACCTTAGCAGATGCAGCAGCTCCCAACATAAAACCAGTATTCTTCAAAAAATGGTCACCTATAAAATTAGCGTGCCACCATTGAGTATACCAAGGACTGTTTTTCTCTTCTTCTGTATAGTAGTTTGGTATCCATTCTTCTGCCTTATTATTAATATCCTGCATAAGGACACTAAATGGATTTCTAACAAAAGCATTTAAGGCATCCTTACCACTGTGTATATTTCCAGAGGCGGCTTCTCCTATAAGATTTAAAGCACCAACAGCAGTTCCTATGAAGTTGTCAGCAAAGGTAGTTGCAGCAATAACTCCCATTTTAAGGATGCCATTAGTAAGCTGTCCTACATAAGACTGACTTTCTGCTCTGTTTTCTTCGAGCATAGGAAGGTCTGAGACACTCTTTATATTTTTATCAAATCTGGAGTTGCCATACCCAGATTCATAGAATTCCTCAGCAGTAGAAATACCAGAGTTTATGAATGCACTATTATAATTTCCTGCATTCTGATAATACTTCTTTAAAGCCAGTGCTCTTTCAAGGTCTTCTTGGCTCCCCAAACCACTTGTCTCTCTGGTATAGTCTGAGTAGTTAGAATTAAGATTAAGAGCATTTTGATTATTCAAACTTTGGAGCTCTTTATAAGAAAGAGCCCCAGTTTGAGTTATATCCTGTGTTAATTTATCTTCCATATTATCTTAATTTAGCAGACCCCTCTCCTTTCCTACCTGAAATATTATTATTGTATGCTCCTCTTATAGCAGTGGCAACATTATTCATTGACTTATCAAAGATTGTTCTGTCCCCCACTAAGGGCTTTCCTATGTAATTCATATAACTTGCTCTACCTGCCATAGCCTTGTCATATGCTGAGGCTAACAAATAGCTGGTTGGAACCAAAACCCTAAATGCTTCTCCTCCCTTAGCAGTAGTTCCATTAGTTGTTTCTGCTGGAACTGTAACCACTATATATCCTCCATCAACTCGACCATCCAATAAACCTTCAGGATTAATAGTTACCCTCGTTATCTCTTTTAAGAGTCTATCCTTCTCGTGTTCACTTAGGGCTGCATTCTTGGCAGGGTCAACACCATTATCTGTCTTCCTAAGAGAAAGAGTTCCTCTCTCTGCTATTTCGTCAACAATACTTTGGTGAATGTCTTTTAATAAGTCAGGACTTCCTCCCTTATCTGCAATGATAGTGTCAGCATATTGATATGAGAAGTAATCTCTGCTTTGGTTAGCAACATCATAAATATCACTCAAAGTAAAGTTGTCATTGGTAAATCCATATAAGTCTTTTAGTTTTCTGTAGTCTCTATCTGACAGAAGTCTTTCCCCAAAAGTGTCTTTATATTCTTGCATCTGAGAGTCTATTTTTGCTATCTCAGCGTCAAACTCCTTGAGTAGTTCTTGGGTTTCTTGGGTTCTATAAGTTTCTGCAATTCCTGGAGCAGAGTACTTCTTTTGTATTTCCTTCTTTTTATCTTCAAGTTTTTTATAATTTCTATAAACCTGAAGCATATCAGTAGCTATACTTCCATCTGGAAGCTCTACTGGAACAACTTGCCCGTTAGCATCTATATGGATAGGAGAAGCCTTTCCTGATTGAAGAGAAGTATACTTTTGGTGTTCCATACTCTTAGCCCCAATATAATCACTTAAATCTTGTCTCATAGATTCTCCCTCATTAAGATTTTCTTGAAGAGGTACTTCCACAACCTTTCCATTAGAATCTACTGTATATCTTCCACTGGACAACATTGCATTTAAGATAGCTTCCTGGTTTCTAAGACTATGATTGTAAGCAGCTAAGTCATATTGATTAGTCTCTTGCTTTACCTGTCCCTTCATACCACTCATAATACCGTGATAAACTGCATCCATAAATTTAGAGGTGTCTGCAGTTTCCATAGGATTTCCATCAGCATCATAAGTAACAAAATTTTCAAAGCCGAAAGCACTCTGGGCATTCTTGATAACATTGTTTCTTAAGTCATCTAAGATACTATTAAGGTATGCTCCCTGTTGAGTATTTCCATCAAACATAGCACCAGACCTTAAGGCCCTAATCAACTGAGCAGTTTCTTCTTGAGAGGCTCCTACCTTTGTAATATTATAGCCATTCTGTTTAAATAACATATAATTTCTCTCTGAAGCCGCTGCCACTTCATCTTTAACATAATCTGAGACATCCTGACCATTTACACCAAAAGTGTCTGGAGTGTTACCATTAAGCCAATCATCAACAGATGTATCAGATGGTTTTCTTCCTATATAATTGCCTGATTTACCAGCTGGGGAAGCCTCAAAAGCTTTAATTGCTTCCTGCCTTCTATTTATAGCAGTTATTATAGGAGTTACTTGTGTTCTATAAGCAGAATTTGATTGCTGTAATCTCCTTCTGACTTCAGGAGATAACCCATTAGTGGCTAAGTCATCAGCATTAGCTCTTAGGTCCTTCATAAACTTACTGTACATTCCCCAAGATTGGTTAGCGTTATCTTCATTTATAAAAGACTCTACAGCACTTGCATCCTCAAGTAATTTGTTGTATGCCTCCTCCTGCCTATTATATTCATTTGTATAATCTACAAGAGGTTTCACCAATTCATCATAAGAGAATGGGTTATATCTACTATTCACTACTAAATATGCCATATTACTTCCTCCTCTTTGATTTAGTTAACAAACCTCCATCTTTACTAAAGAGCCCAATGTACTCATCTGTTGCCCTATTTCCTTGTGGCATTGTGTTAGCAAAAACACCAAGTCCACGCTCAGCTACACCTTCCCTTCTTAGAGCATCAAACCAATCACCTATAGCTGTAAGATTTTGTCCTATAGCTTGGTCTCTGCCCATCTTATATCTATCATAATTGCTTATGTTGTATGCTCTCTGTTGCATCCTCTGAGCTGCATTATTCAAGAAACCTTGCATATTAGCCTGTGCAACATTAAGTCCTAACTGGGAATTATACTGATTGGTTCCTCTATTGAACTCACTTCCCTTAAGATTGGTTTCATAATCTGCTATACCAGCATCTCTAATTGCATTGCCTCTTGCTACTTGAGCATTATAATCAGCAGCAAGTAATCCTCCAACTCTGCTAGGCAAAGTGCTTTGCATTATTGCATTCCTTGTAGCAGCTGCTTCCTGTGCTAATTGATTGCCTATATAATTAGTGTCAGTATGATACCTATCAACATAGTCTCCAATAGGACTAGCAGTAATAGGATTAAATGGACCTATCTCATCTATAACTCCAGGTTTGTAAGGGTCAAATACATTATAACCCAAACCAACTAGGTTAGCAATAAGTCCTGCGTTTCTAAAGGGACTCCTTCCTCCAGCAACAATTGGCTCTTCATTATCTAAAAGTGAGGCAAGGGCAGCTTGCCTTCTTCCCTCTACAGGTCTTGTATCAACTAATCCTTCAGGTCCGCGTCCTAAAAGTGTATTTCTTGCGGCATCAGTTATTGCTGGAATTCCCTCGAAGTTTCTTGGTTCTCTGATTCTTTCTGAGAGAGTATATAATTGACGAGCATTATCTCCTTCACCAAAAGTTAAATCCTCGTTGGGGCTCCAGTCTAAGTCCATTTGAGAAGCAATCTCAGCAAGTCTTGCATTTGCGGCTGCATCAACATCTCCTGTTGCTCCAAAATGTCTAATAGCAGTTCTGTGTCCCATTTGAGAATCTGGGAGGAATTCACCAGAGGCTCTGTCCTTAGTTGTTCCAGTATAATAACTTTGGTCAATAATATCATCAATTCCAGGAATACCCTCTCTTCCCCCAAAATATTTATTACCTTCAAGGGCGTTAAACAGTTCTTGGTGCTTTCCAATGGCTTCATTTCTTTCACCCATTCCATATCCAGAGATGCCATGATAACTTTTTTGAAGACCATTGACAGCATCCATAAAGGCCTGTCTAACTATTGCCTTGTCTTCAGGAGTTTCAGCCATATTATACTGGTAGAGATAGTCATTAAATATTTCCTCTTCTCTGGGCATTACATAATCAGACCAAGCATTCTTATATCTACCATCGACAGTACCTACATTACCTCCATCAGGGAACAGGTGACCACCATTAGCCATCAGGCCCATTTGTTTCATTTCTTTTCTCATTTTAATCTCTTCTTGAGACATAGCTAAATCTGATGCAAAAGCCATTAAACCATCCTTCATAATAGGGTCATTAGGTCTTTCTTCTACACCATTCTTTTTGAAGTAGTGATTCATCGCATCAGCAAAGGTTCCTTTCTTTAAATTATATTTATCCCTTAATGCTTTAGGAACTTTAAGCCTGTTTGAATACACATAATCATTATATATAACCTCACCTTCCTCTACAAGATTAGGCTGTCCGTCAGGTGCTATACCCATAAGTACTCCTCCAAAAGGATTCTCTCCGTGAGTACCGCCAGCACCTATAGTAATTATACCATTATCATATATAGGGAATTTAAGTCCTATAGGAAACCTAGGACCACCAAAGCCTAATGCATTAGGAACTTGAGGTATATTCTTATTTTGGTTTGCCAGTTGTTTTGCAATGAAACTGTCTTTAGCCATATCATATGCTATAGCCCCATCACCAAAGTCAAACAACGGACCTCCAAATGCTGCATAGTTAGCAGAGACAAGTGCATCATTCAACTTGTCTACATTAGAGGCTGCAAGACTCTTCTTATAATTTAATCCAGCCATAGCTGCTACATTATTGTTTTGTAAATTGTTATATGTGTTATCTATCTTATGGCTAAACCAGCCCTGTGTTCCCAAGTTATTCTTATTTATATTTATTGAGGGTACACTGGCAAATTGGTTAAGTAAGTCAGTATTGCTACGAGCATTAAACTGAGTAGTATTCAGATTATTTATCTGTCTATTGTAATCATCAATAGCTTGCTCATTTACATTGGAGCCAAAGGCAGCATTACCCAATGCAGATACTCCTGTTATAGCAGCACCCACCACAGGATTAAATGTTGAAACAGCTGTACCTAACCCCATTCCAATATCTCCCAGGGCAGTATGATTACCACCAGTAATAAAGGGGGACAGGGCGGTTACTCCTGCAGACACTGCTTGTCCTACATTTGGTGTCTGCCAAAGTTTTTTCATTGCCGCTTTATTGGTAAAGTCAAAGGCTGTCTTATATAAATCAGAACTAAATATTGACATATTAAAATATATTGTTTGCGACAAATATAATAAAGATATTTGTGTTAAACAACTGTTTATTAAAAAAATTAGTGGGACAATAAGTTAATTACTTACTATCCCACTAGTTCTATTCATAGTAGAACACTACTAAATCGTGCAGTACTGTTTTGTAATTATTAGCAGTATTCTTTGCTAACTTGAGATATAACCAAGGATTTCTCATTCTGTCCCTAGTATAATTGTGTAGGGAATCACCTCCCTGATTAGTATTATTTCTAGGAATGTTGGCTCTCCAGATTCTGAATTTCTTCTTAAGTGTAGAAGGTACATCCTTAATGTCCTGAAGGTTCGAGGTACCTTTCTGATACTCATTCCAAGTTTCCAAGTAATCAAATGAATTATTATAAATGTATTCATTTGTTTCCCCATTAAATGTGTCTCCTCTATATTCTAAGTTAGTAAATATCTTGTCTACTACTGGACCCTCATTGGCAACTATAATCGTGTGGAAAGGTTGGTATACATTATAGTAGTAGTTGTAATCACCTTCTCTATGCCACCAAGCCTTATACAAGTCACTTCCAAGTAAACTATTATCTGTATGCCAAGCTATCCCTCTATCCTTTATATTGGCAAAATAAGGCGTGCCTCCATAAGTGTAGAATGATGAGAATCCATTAAGTGGTTCTGAGAAACACAGGGCTGTGTTGCCAGTTATGAAAAATACATCACCATTAATCTTATCATAATAAGTAACCTCACCCTCAAGTTGGAAGTCTCTTGGATTCCAAATCTTAATGTTGGGGAATGTATTTACTACCCAAGAATGGAAACCTAAATTATCTGAAAGATTATTTATCTGCCCATTGAATAAGTAAATATCCTTACCAATATCATCCATAAAGTAAATACCGTGTGGAGTAGAGCATATAGACCACTTGTTTGTGCAACCAATGTGATTACTGATATATCTCTTTCCAGATACTTTACCAGAGTTAGCTATTTCAATAGGAACACCAGTGGTAGTTGCTATCTGTACATTCTCATTGTAAAGGATTTGACTAAAAGCCTTGTCTTGGAAACAAAGCAAATCATTGTTAAATCTTCTGATTGCCCTTACTGGTCCTCTATCACCATCCATCTCTAACATAGAAGTAAGTGTAACATTTGTCCAAGTGTCAACCATCTCTCCCATAGTTTTGGTCTTAGACCAAGTGATTACATTGGGGAAGTTAGTACCATTTAATCTGTCACTGTTGGTACTTCTATAAGTGAAGAAGTTATTAGTTTGAGAGTAAGCAGGGTTGAGAAGGTTAAAGTTAACTGGAGTAGTATAAAGGTTACTTAATTTTCCTCTATTCCTGTCATACCTACCATCAATGTTAACCCTAGTCTCACACATAAATGACAGTATATCAACTACTGAGTTCTGGTCATCTAAAGTAAAAGGATAAGTCTTTAAGCAGTCATATCTCTGATAGTAAGTATCTCCTTCATTCCAAACAAGTGTTGCAGAAGTCAAAGCATCACCATTGCCATCTACAATATTAACTGCAGGACCAGCTGCTATCCAGCTGTTGTTTTGGATTGCCTCTTCAGAGGTTCCACCAAATCTAGTAGCATCATCTATATCATCCCTGTATAATTCACCTAACCATAAGTATCCAGTATTAGGAGATATGTCTATTGAATCCTGACTTACTCCTCCCAGTGTGGTCCCTTTCTGCCAGAATGGAGCATTAGACCAAGTGGTAGTAGCTGAATTAATACCGCTATGGGTTGGCAGAACCCTCTGTAGATGACCATCAGTATAATTTAATGCCATCACCAAGTGGGGGGATGATTTATACTTTATACTTACAGGGTCAGTTGAACAGGTTGGAGATTCTCTAGTTATAAGTCTATGGATTGTTATGCCTGAACCAGATGCATCTATAGCCTGAAAGTCCCCAACAGCAGCAAGCCTCTTATAAGGAGTACCAAATACAGAGCTAAAATTATTAACTACCCTAACATTAAATGTTTCATACTCTGAAGTATTAGGGTTGAGCCCAGTTGCTACTGCCATAAACTCAGAGGGATACTCATATGGAGAGGTACTAGAAGGCTCTGGAAATAATTGACTAGGAGACGCAACCACAAGGGGATAAGCAGCTGAAGGAGAATATCCGTCCATATCTTGAGAATCTATAACTCCAATAGGGAAAGAATCTGTATCAGCATCAGTAAACAAGCTCTTAGAGTATCCATGTGGAGAAACGACCTTATCTATGTTACCATAATAAACAATATCATCCAAACCAGAATTAGCAGGAGCTTTAATCTTAACCATAGTAACTTGGTCAGACTCAAATACTGCTACCTCTGATATACCAGTGTTAGTGCTATTACCTTGAATGTAGGCTTCCCAAGGAGAACTTAGCATTGTAGTATTTGCTGAGAACCTAGTAATGGACATTTTCTTATGAAGAAGCTTGCTTGCCATATACCCAGACTTATCAGTACTGTTTGCATTATTTAATGCCCCGCTTCTATGCCAGGGGTATACAATAAAACCTACAGGATTTGGACAGAACCCATATCCCTTGTGATTAGCCAATTCATCAAACCATAAAGCACCAGACAATAATGATTTCCATCCAAAACCATCATCTGAGAGAACTGCAGATACATTTACTTTACTAAATCCAGGTGCCACTAAAGGATAATACTCATACTCACCAGTACTATTATTATAACTCTTTACATAGTTCAAAGGGGAGTTAGCATCTATATCAATATCTGAATAACTAGATTCAAAGGGAACATATCCTACAATTCTTAATTTTAATCCAGAAATTTTAGCAGTAGCCAATGTACTATCAAACTCAACATCTGGAGAATTAAGTGTTATAACTGATTGGTCAATATAAAAACATTCTTTATTGTCCTGTACCCAATCAATGGCATTGCTCTTCTCAGTAATACTGGTCTCCCCAGTCATTGGTACATCACCAACATAAATATCTGGAGTATAAGTTATTCCTAAGAAGGGTGTGGGAGGATAAGCAATACATTGAATCTCTGCGTTTTGCTCAGTATTACCTGGAATAGGATAATTATTTCTAAACTCTGCCCACATTCCCTTGGTAGCTACTTTCATAGGGGTTCCAGATAATATACTTCTATACTCAAGAGGATAATTACCATTGGCCATCTTCCTAACTTCGCTCATATTCTCAGTTTCAGTACTGAAGGGAGCATTAGGTCTGAAGAACCAAGATGCCTGTGCAAAAGGAGAGTTAGTATATCTATCTTCAGCATTATATACTGTAGGATTGAGTACTCCCTGACAGATAATATTTCTGTTATTGGCATCTGGGAATACTACAATAGGTCTAATCTTTACATATCCATCAGAAGCCAGTTTGTCAATTATAGTAGAGCCAACATTAGTAGTGAGGTCAATCAGATTAACACCTCCTGCAGTATTTGATATTCCTGTAGGAACTGTATAGTCCTGAATAAATATAGCCTCAGACCACCTGCCTGTGTAGTGCTGTGCTTGAAATCCTAATCTATATCTTTCTCCCTTCTTATAATATGTAATCTGACTATTGTTCTTTGAGAGCTGATTATCATAGGCATAATAACCAGCATTAGAAAGGTCAGTTAGAGGAAGTAATTTAGTAGTTGTTGAGATAGTCAAGTTCCTTGCAGCACTCTTTAAATCCTCATCATCCAAGGGCTTCCTTTCAAGTTTTATATCTCCCATAAAGAGAGTGTTGTCTTTATGGTCCATTGTGCCTACACTTACCAGCTCACCTCCTACATAGAACAAGTCTCTGGGGTCAACAGTTTCTCCGTCAACACCAGTGTCTATATAGGTTATAGTTTCTGTTCTGCCCTTAATAGGAATATCCACAACTTTTCTTACTTGAGGAGTTGTGTCTACTGAAGTTCTCAGTATAGAATAAATCCTCAAGTAATCAAAGGTGTTATCATACTGACCTTGCTGAACTGAAATCTCAAAGCTGTTTGATACAGTGTCATTAGGAGCAGCACCTCTGTCTGAATAAGAAGTGTAATATAGAGGAGAGGTATAGAATATGTTAGTCTGAGGACCATACAAATCAAAGTAGGTAAAGCAATACTGCAGAGTTCCTGGAGCAAACTTACCAAATGATATTTGATTCTTGGTTATGGATACAGCTATATCTAACCCTAACTTCCTAACAAAATCAAATGAATTGTCATTCCAGTTACTCCTTACAGAAGAATCTGCCTCAATGTTTATTACTCTAGGAGAGTTTACACCGTCTGTCCAATATACCTTCTTAAGCTCTTCATTCTCATAGATACCAATACTTTCTATTGGATTACCAGAGTCAAATCCCAGATTGCCACTGTAAAGGGTAGTACCAATGAGTTGACCACTTTCAATATCAAATCTATAAATCTTGTCTCCAAGGGATACATTGTAATTTATAGTTGCTGTACTTGTGAAGTCTTGTATTGTGGCAGTACCTTGACCTGTATAGTTTATAGTTACTATTCTATCTCCAGCATTACCAGTGGTAAATAGAACCAAAGTATCATTGAGTACATTTTGTCCTATAGGAGTGCCATCTATATTTGATACTACTGAACCATCAAGAATAATGTCAGCAGATACATTTCCCTTTTCATTTGTTAAACCATAAGAAGTGTTATCATCTGTGGCAATTATTCTAAGGTTCTGATTTTCATATGCATATTCAGGGTTGAACTTTGATGCTGCTGCATCTCTAATCATCCCTTTAATATTGAATAATGATTTCTTTACTGCCATAATTAAAACTTCCTAGCTTCAGGCATATTGACTGAAGCAAAACCATCACTGTGTTTATATGGTCTAGATATAAGCGAAGTCCACATATTGGTGATACTCTGCATCTGGTCAACAGAAGGCCTGATTAAATCTGTCTGTGCTTGTCCTACATAGAAAGCATACTCTCTCTGAGTATTCTGAAGCACATTAAGTGGAATCTTACTACTATTAAATAGTATAGTAAAATACCTCTTCTGAATATATAACTCAAGGGCTCTTGCGAAGGTACCATTGTCTGGGATAAGAGGATAACCATCACAGTCAACCTTAATAGCTCTATATGCTAAAGCCAAGTCTGTACACTTAGTAGAGGTAATAATTACATCTCCCTGTATTTTGTAAGTGAATGCCAGTTTACTATGAAAAGGAGTTTCCATTGATATGTACTCAAAACCTTTAGGGTCTTTTACCTGTATTTCCTCAAAGAAGTCACAAGGCAGTTTTCCCCTATAGTTTTCTATTTTTATCATTTCAACCTTTTCTTCAAATGCTCTTGGCATTCCTACAACCTTGACAAATTCTACAGCATAGTTGACTGCCCTCTCTAAAGACAGTCCCTTCATCATATCATCAGCAAGAAGGTCATCTAAGATTTGTCTTATACTTATATAATTCATATCTATTTAATAAATGCGTCAAAACTACTGTCTTCCTTTATAGAGTGTTTAAGCCCTTTCTTTAATTCTCTATTGGGAGAAAACTGATAGAAAGATTTGTTATTATATAAAGCTGTTGCTTTATTGTAATACACTCTGTAGATTTCAGGTACATTTACCCTTACTAAAAACTTATCCTCAAAACACTTTTTATCTTCATACCAAAGTTTAAGTGTAGCATCCCAATCTATAGGAAGATTAGTTTTTATGTGGTTACCATCACTAGTAATTATTGCTGGGTATTTTCTAACTTCTATTCTACCTAATCTACAAGGAAGCTTAATGTCCTCTCCTTTAAGAAATCTGTCCCTGAGCCTATTATTGATTTCTCTTATTATAGAAAAATACTGAGATTCTGTGAGTATATATTTTTTATCTTCTGGTTTGTGTTTTCTATACCACTTATAAGCATCATAAACTCCCCAAGAACCTCTCACTTTATGTTCTCTAGGACCAGTTACCTTTTTAATACTACTCACGAACTGCTGCTCTTCCATTGACTGTCTTGTTGTTTAAGTCATCATTGGCATTGTTTTCCTCATCAGCAGGTCTATAAATTGAACCACCTAACTCCTTTACTATAAGCTCTATTGCCAAAGGAATTAAAGCCTCCTCAAGAGGATAATCACTATCTAAGATATCACAGTTGCTATCTCCCTCAGTACCTGCACAAGCCTGCTTTGAAGCTTCCTCAGGGTCTTCAAATATTCCTGAGAACGAAACTTCCTCAAGGTACAAAGCCTGTGGATTTGCAGATTTCAGATACAACTTACCCTCTGGTCCCAAAGTAGCATAGATTATATTCTTGAGCCACTTGTTGTAGCCCACATATTTCATTCTTTCCCTACTTACAAAGGTTATCTCTCCAGACAGAAAATCCCTGGTTGATACTCTGGGATTCCCTACTGGAAGCATATTTGGTATCTTCTCTATACTTCTTAAATAGGTATTACTGCACTCATCTCCTTCAATACCATTAACAACTTCCAAGTTCAAACATAACTCCTGATAGTTGCTCTCAGGTATTTCTTTCTTAAGGTCAGTATAATTCTTTTTAAGAAGAAAAGCTCTGTATTTATTTGCTAAAAATATAATATGTTCCTCGTTGAAAGTTGCATCATCACTTGTTAATTGCAACTCGTCAAGACACATATAAACTATTTCTCTATATGTACTCATTGTTATAAAATAAAGACACTGCAAATATAAATTAAATAATTTGTATTTACAATGTCTTTATTGTTTTTATAGCAGTTAACTAAATTATTCTTTAATTAATCCCCCTGATTAACCTCCTCATTTTCATCAGGAAGCTGTTCCTGAAGTTCTTCAACTTCTTCCTCAAGGGTACTCACTCTAGCAGATAACTCTGCAACATCACCTAAATGCAAAAACATAGGATTCTCACAATAATCTGGGTAAGGTATTAAACAAGATGTACCATATAAACAATATAAAGCATTTTCTAAGTGCTCATAATCTTCTTTAGAGATAACAATGGAAGTAGTGTTCACAAGTTCTTGAATAAAAGTATAAAATAATAATTTCTTTACTTCTCCTTTACCTCTATATCCAAAATTCTCAAGCCCTGTAAAATACCTTAAGTATGTATTATATAATAAATCTTCCATGACATCCACAAGACTTAAAGTTTAATACTCCAATACCTTTAAAGAATTTATTATAATATTTGATTGCCTGAGTGAAATGTCCAGACTCAATAGAGTACTGAATTGCCTTAAACCTTAAGTACATATTTATAAAGTTCTCAGGAATATCACAAGTGTACTCTACCTCCTTAACATATTGCATTGTTGCATTATATATAGGGCACATAGAGAATGTAACTCCTATAGATGTTTCCTGGTCAAACCCACAAGGACAGGGGTGAGGAATACCTTTCGCTTTTGCATAAACAAAGAACATTGTTTTATTAATGTCTATGTTGTTGTCAGTAAAGTCATTCACTGAGAGAGAAAGAGTAACCTTCTTTTGATTTCCTTCAACTGTTGTACTATAGATTACATTTGCAGAAGGTCCAGTGGTAACAAAGGTATCTTGGGTGTCTATAAGAATCTCATCAATATAGACATTATCATAGTAATCCTCAATCTCTCTGACCTCCGCAACTATAATGAGGCGTTCCTTTTGAACCCTTAATTCTGTAAATTTAATCATAAGTAATAATTAAAAAAGGAGGAGGATATACCTCCTCCCTTTATGTCAGATTCAGTTTCTCTTAAGAAAGGGTGGTAACAACTGTCTTTCCAGCAGCAGTGTTGATTGCAGTAGCAACAGCATTGATAACTGTGTAAGTAGTATCACCCTCAGCGGGAGCAACAATCACAATCTCCTTAGGAGACTTCTGAATGTCCTCTGCATCTCCTGCATAGAAGTAGGCAATATCAATGAGATGATAACCATAGGTAGCAGCAGGATTTACAAGCGGAGAGAACTCAAAGTTGTTAGGATAACCCATTCCTCTATAGATGTCTCCTCTCTCACCCATACAGAACCACTCAAGGTCAGCAATCTTCTTACCATTCTTAATGATAGGATTTGCGTGAGTTGTTCCCTTAGTAACAGTAGCCCAATTAACCTCGGCACCACCAGAGATAATAGGAGAAACGGTTACATTGAACTTAAGCAGGTTGAAGGATTCCTTTCCAAGTGACCAAGGCTGGTCAGCAGCCTCAATTACAAGACCTGCAAGAGTACCATAAGCAACAACAGTAGCAGGAGCATCACTTGCCTCAACCTTCCAAGTATCAGTACCAATAGTCAGAGTCTGACCTGCAGACTTAGTGGTAACATATACATTGATAAGAGGGTTGTAAGCAGCCTTAGTAGCATTCTTTGCAAGATTAACAGCAAGGTTTGCAATAATGTCCTTTGCAGCATCAGTGCTGGTAGACTTATAGTCTGCGAAGATAAATCCCTTATCTTCCTCTGCAAGAGAACCAAAGGCATCAATGATGACCTTCAGAATATAATGCTGATTAGCAGCTACAGTATTTACTGCAACATAAGAGCTATCCAGATATTCAGCCATAGAAGAAGCCTTAACAGCCTTTGCATAAACAATATTATCAGTGTTGATAATATCGCTTCTTACAACTCCGTCATTGCCTACATACTTAAGAACAATATCCTTATCTCCTGCAGCAGCAGCTGCGATATCACCAACAGTATCAAGGCCGGTGTCTACAGCCTTAGCAACATAAAGGTGCTTAGCTTGATTTGTACTAAAAGTAGCCATAAATTTATTTTAAATTATTTAGTTATTTGTTTTATATCTGTTTATAAGTAGCAGCAGCCAGACGAACTGCAAGTTCTAAAATAGTTCTGTGTAAGCCTTCTGGAAACTGGCACTCCGTTTCATTTGATTCTCCATTGATGGATAAACCATCATTACTCAAATCAGTAAGAATAATTGGAGAGATATATTCCAGATATCTGACTGTATACTTAGCAATTGTGTGTTGTGAAATTAATTCAACTTGATTATCCCCTATATCTAATCTAAGAACTTTTCTCAGAGTTGGTCCCCTAAAAGGATTCTTTATTGCTCTGTGAAGATTATCCTGTGTAACTGGAACTACCCGTGCAATTTTACCCGAAACACACTCATCAGCATCATTGCCATATTTTGCCTGCTCATAAGTTATGAACCAAAGTTTGTCAGGTAATGTAAATACTGTAGACTTGTCACCAAGAACTAAATCATCTACATCATCTTCAGGAGTTAAGGTTACAGTTTTAACTAAAGTTCCTAAATATCTTCTCAGCTCCTCTGTCTTCTCAAAGGAATCTAAAAACTCATTCTTTCCATTATAAAGAGAAAGTATTAGTTTTTCCTCAGCATAAGTCAAGAATACTGATTTCTCATATGAGTCTAAACCTGGAGCTTGGTTTGAAGTAATGTTGTTATAGAGAATATCAAACTCGTTCTCAAATTCTGAATTGGTCATACTACTCTTTTACTTTAGCCTGTACAGCAAAGAGTACACTTTGGTGTTTAGGAGCATTCAAATACTTCGCAGCATTTGATAAGGTTGCTTCCTCATTGGCTTCACATAATGGAGTGTTAGTCTCCATAAGGTAGTAATGATTATCCCTATTGGCTATTACACCAGCATCAACTGCTTTCCTGATAAGCACCTTAGTATTAAGGTAGGGGTCTGTTATAACCTTGAGGAACAGTTTACTGTTAGCCTGAATGAGGTTATTAATCTTACCCTGCAAGAACTCAAGTTTAGTTGTGACAGCTGTTGGTCTACCATCAATAGTTTCTACAATAACTCTGAGAGTATCCAAATCATTCTCTACCTTGCCATACTCCTTATAGCACTTCATAATTGTGCTTGTGTTATCCTTAGCCTGCTTACTTTCATCACCCTCAGCAATAATCACAAACTGATAAGTAGCCTTGGGCTCATCTTGCAGTGCCTGAAGTGAAGGAGCAATAAGGTCTTTATTTGCCAGTAAAATCTTAACCTTAATATAGTCATTAGGGTCAGACATATCAAAGTAGTTATCCTGCTTTGTAAGTCTTACTGAAGCATTCTCCCAGAAGTTGTTTACCTTCCTAGTAGAATTGAGGGCTCCATATTCAAATCCCATAACATCCTCAAGGAAGCTCTTTTCATCATTGGTAAGAACATTAACAAATGAACCTGACCTTAACCTAGGAACTACAAAAGTTCTAGATGCAGTCTCAGCCATACCTCCATAAAGGACATGCCGTGGATTGGTAATCATTCCGCCCTCCTTGGGAATATGCCTTACAATTACTCTTTCATTTCTAAGGATATTTACCTTAGGAGCATTTTCTGTCTTTTTTTCCTTAGTGTCTGTCTGTACACTTTCTTTTACTTCAATGGGTACTTCAACCATAGGGATTGAAGTATCATCAAGGTCAAAACCCATATTAGGGTTCTCTTCCATTTTTTTACTCATCTTCTCCTATTTATTTTAAAAGGGAGGAGGATTTAACTCTCCTCCCTTCAGTGTATTATGTTATTATTAATTATCCCTGAAGAATTGCAGGAATCAGTGACATGGTTCTTGAAGGGTCCAGTACACAAACTCCGAGGGTAGCCATTCTGTGAATAATAGCTGAATCCTCATCATAGCTCATATAAGGATTGTTCTTCTGTCCTGTGAAAGGATTTCTAAGACCCCACTGATATCCTCTGTACTCCTCATCACCTCTTACCTTGCACTTGAAGATATTAGGCTGGTCCATTGTACCAATGTAGAGGATGTCATATCTGTAGGATTCAGCAACTCCTCCGTCTGGATGGAGAATCTTATTTCTTACAGGGTCATCATAGAACGGGTCAACATCAATCTTAACTCTTACTCCATTAGGAGCCATATACTCAACAAACTGGAAGCCAGCCTTGAGTGCATTGCTATGGAGAGGAGAAGATGTCTTGTCAATAACCTTAACAGAACTGTTGTCAATCTCAAACTGAGTCCAACCTGAAATTTCATTCAGGACAGCCTTGTGGAACTGAGCAGCTCCTCTTTCACCAGTCTTAATAATGAAATATCTGTCACCAAAGTCAAGCTTAGCAGCTGAGAGCTCATAGAGGGCATCCTCAAGGAGCTTAAGAGAGAAGCTGTTGTAGTAAGTAGTATTGGCTACTTCCATCTGCTCTCTAAGACCAGCACCCATCTTAATGACATTACCTGACTTACCAAAGTTCAGATACTCACCAGAAGCAGTTCTATTGCTTCTACCATACATAAGGATGTTATTCTTGTAATCAGACCACTGCTGCTCAACCTCCCAATCAACAACATGCATCCACATATCCTTGACAGTGTGCTTGAGTCCACCACCTGCAGTCTGCTCTACAACAGGAACACCAACAGCAAGCTTCTTGTTCAGCATTGAACCAGGAACCTTATGCTGAATTCTAATAGTGGAGAACTCATTTCTCATAGAGATAGGAGATGAGAATCTTACATCACCAACCTTCCTAGAGAGTTCCTTCTCAACAGGAGCATACTCAACAGAGAATCTCTTACCAGCAGTAAGCTCAGAAGCAGGCATACCAGTAACATTGGTACCCATAAGCTCTACCTTGTAAACAGCATTGGTTCCCTCCATTCTAGGGTCACCGAGGATTCTAAGAGGATAAATCTCATTCATCTCACCAGCGATTACCTCACCATCAGCAAACCAATCCTCCGCAAATACAACATAGAAAGGCTCCTTTCCTGCACCAGCAAGACCTGAAGAGATGACATTTCCATTTGCACTTCTGGCTTCTACCAGAGGAATGTTCCTCCTAGAAGAGCCAATAACTTCCCATGTATACTCATCATCAGTATCAAACTCCTTAGTAGGGAACTGACTCAGGAATGTATCAAGAGTCTTACCTCTATAGAAGGCAAGCATTTGCACCATAAGGGTGGATGCCTTCTGAGGAGCTAACTGAAAAATAGAACCAAGGTGGTTCTCTTTGGTCAGGCCCTTCCAGTGATTGAAGCCGACCATTTGGAATTTATTTAACTTTCCAGCCATAAATTTGTAAATTAATTATAATTGAACTTGTGAATTTAAACACCAATATCAAGGTCCCATTTTCCAGGAGAGGCCTCTAAATCTTCGCTTACTCCACTCACAAATTTATAACTTCCATCTGAGTTTCTTGAGGTGTTGTTAAGCGTATGTTCCAGCTCTCTAAGACCCTTCTTAACTTCCTTTCTAACCTTGCTTTTAACAAGACCATCAAGGTTCTTAAAGCCATCAGTGAGAGTAAATATAAGACCTACATTCTTAAGGAAATCTACCTTATTATCCATCTCATATTTTTGAAGTGCAGTGTAAAGTTCATTGGTTTCTTTGTCTCTATAGACTGGCTTACTGATATTATCAAATATCTTCTGTCTTGTAGCCTTGTCTAACTGCAATTCTCCAAATACCTGCTTGTCTTCAAGTATGGACTTCTTTAAAGTTTCAGCCTGTTTTCTTCTCTCCTTCTCTTCATTCTCTCTCTCTTCCTTTGCCTCATCAATAATCTTTTGATAGCTCTTCTTGAAGAAATCTTTGTTGGCAGCAAGAGCCCTTTTAGCTCTCTTTATGTCACTACCACTTTCAAAGATGTCATTTAATTCATCTTGAGCATCCTCCTTACTATAACCTCTATTGAGAAGGTCTTGTCCAATAATCTGCCTTCTAAGGTTTTCACCTTGGTCTGATTCCTCTGTAAGACTTTCTTCTGTGATTGAATCCAAATAAGCAAGGGTATTTTCATACTGTCTTACCATACTGGCTTCAACACCACCATTAAGAGCCTCATCAATTCTTCTCTGCTTTTCATCAAATCTAGCCTGAATCTGGTCTTCAATTGCTCTGGCTAAATCTTCTGGCTCTTTAATGTTCCCTACAGTTTCATCATCAAGGTCAGGGAGGACACCTTCTTCTTTCAAGGCTTTGGCCATGGAAGAGTAGAAGTTGTTTTTAGTAGGAGAAGAACCAGTTTCCTTTGTAGAAGTAGTGTCCTCACCTTCTTGATGCTCTTCACTACCTACGCTCTCTGGAGTCTCCTCAAATAAACTATCAGTGTCTAACTCCTCAGTAGTTTCTGCGTTTTCCTCTTTTTTATCAGGAGAGGTCTCCTGTGTTTCTTCTGTGATATCTTCGTCTGAGAAAAGGCTATCAATCTCAGCTTCAGATAATAGATTTTGCATACCGAGTTCTTCCATAATTTTCTCCTATAAATATTTGTGGTGCAAATATAAATTAAAGTTATAATTTCTGCAATATCATAAATAATTTTGTTATTATACCATAAGAGAAATTATAAAAAATAATAGGGAAGTATTACTTCCCTATTTGTTAAATAACGAGGTGTTTTCTACAATCATCACACAGTAACTTCTGTGCTTCTTTGAACATACATTTACCTATTTCTCCTGTGAGGTATTGATACTCTTCACCGTAAGGATTTATTCCCAATGCTTTACTTATATGTGTAGCTAGGTGACCCTTCTCGTGGTCATAGGTATTCTGAAATTCTGAAGCATCTGTTGTTACTCCTATTAATATTAAGGACTCTCTTTTATCTGCATTTGTATAGGTAAATCCAACATTCTTAGCGTGTGACTCCATTAAGGATTTAACATTGAAGAAAACATCCTTATCACACTCAAGTTCTAAAAGGTCCATCAGTATATTGTTTATATAGTATTCAGTGACTGCATAATAAACTCTGACACACCAATCATAGTCCTTTAAATAAATATCCTGTATAATCATACTACATCCTCCCAAGGAATAGGAGTACCAGAACCTATACAATCAGCATAGAACCTTGTAAAGGGCATTCCCTCATATCCATCAGGGTCCTCTGTGTAATCTTTTACATATTTAAGCAGGGACATTTCATCTTGAATTGAAGAACCCCAGAAGTCTGCTTTAACCATATTGGCTACATACAAATTATCATACTCATATTTATTACTGAGTTTTATATTGTATGCCTTCTGCATATCAGTAAGTCTGTCCTTTGTAATGGGGTCTATATACTCTTTAACTCTCCCATTCATTTTATACATATTTGAAACAGCCCACTCACACATTTTCCTTGAAAAGTGCCATCCATAATATGAAAGATATTCCTCCATCCCTGATGGAAAGTTTTCTTTATAATCCAATCTCATAGTATAAAAAATAAAGGGAGTAGATAAACTACTCCCTAATTAAACTAACGCCTCATACCTCTTTTCTCACCAAAAGATTCCTTCTCGTGAGAATAGAAGGTGTCCTTCATAGCTTTGGAATAGCCATCCTCATAACCTTGCTCATAGCCTTCCTCAAAAGATTTGTCATCGTGGTCTCTCATTCCATAAGAACCTCTTCTGCCAAATCTGTAATCATCATTTTCTCTTATTTCCCACATTTTCATAATGCCTGTTGTCTTTGTAATCTTTCAATCAGTTGTTTATTACTCTCCATAAGGGAGGTGATACTCCTTGACATATCCGCCATCTGACTTTTAAGTGTTTCCATCTCTTGTTTTTGTACCTGCTTTTCCGCAAGTTCAGGATTGATGACATTTAAAACCTTATCATATTTACCTGCAAGAGACAGATGATAATCTCTACTATTTGCAATATCAAGACTCTTCTGTTTCAGATTAACTATTTCAGAGTTAATAGCATCTCTGCTGTCTGATATAATTAAACTTTCACCATTACTCAATGAATCTGCAACATCAAGCTGTGCAGGAAGATTATTATAATTATAAGTTTGGTCATTTGTCTTAACCACTAAATCTACTACTGTTTCCTGCGGTTGCCCAAATGCTGCAGGTAATTGATACTTTGGTCTTGGGATAGGTTGATTGACAACATATCCAATCTCTATTCTAGGGTCATCTCCCTTATGAAGAATATATATTTGACTATTTGGTCTTACTGATTGAAACATAATAATTTACTTTAAACTAATTGTAAAATGTTAGCAAATCTATCGTAGTAAACAAGATATACACCAGTACCTGTAAGGTCTGCAACAGTAACATCAGTTCCACCCTGTTGAGTAAGAGTCTGAGTATTACCAGCCATAGCAAGTTGCACAGGAAGTGTAGTAGTGGTTCCTTCAGGAATAGCCTCAGGCATATAGATTAATAGTATTCCTCTAAACGGGGTACCATCAAAGTCTGGTCTAAACTGCAGGACCACAGAAGTATCCGAAACTACAATTCTCCTCACTTCCATTGTTGGAATTCCATTAAGGTTGATATACTGAAAAGGAAATCTTGCCATAACATTTCCCTCCTATATCTTAACCCCAGTAGGAACCACCATTACCATATCCATAACCATAGCCATAGAAACCTCCTGTATAAGGAGTGTTGTTTACAGCCACTAAGTTAGGCCATTGTACTGGAACAGTGTTAGGTTGAGATGCTTTAATTGAATCAACTTCACTCTTAATAGGTGCAAGCATAGCAGCTATCTGAGCTGTCTGGTTTGCATTGTCAATTTGACCTCTGAGCTGGGTAATAATCTCAGCCTGAGTATCAATCTTGCTCTGGAGTTCTCTTTCCTTGATTGCACAGAAACCATCATTCATAGCAACTGTTTGTGCAGCAATTGCGTCTGTGATAGACCTAGTGTTTCTGTCTGCCTGTGAACCTAATTGGTTTGTCTGATTGAGAGTAGCAATCTGATTCTCATAACCCTGTGAAGTTACAAGAAGTTTATTCTCGCAGCAACACTGACAGAGCTGTGAAGCAAGAGCAGCATTTCCACTCTGAATAGCATTAACTACCTGAAGGCTACTTAAACCAATCTGAGAACCTACATTAGTAAGTCCAGCATTGATGGTAGCAAGTGCAGTCTTCATAGAGTCAAAATCAGTATTAGCCATAGTAGCTAACTGCCTGATGTCAGCATCAGTACCATTGATTGCATTCATAAGAAGGTCAGTATTATTGTATGCAGTAGCCTGTGCTCCAAGAGAAGAAGCAGCAGCACCGCTGTTACCATAACCACCAAATCCTCCAAATCCTCCCCAGCCATTGCCAAAGACAAGACCTAAAAGGAATCCAAGTGCACCACCAGCTAAACCATTTCCACCAAGCCAGCCATTGTTGTTGTTTCCATAAGCAAGCCAAGCAGGAACTGAGTCATTTCCAAAGACATAAGTTTTACTATCTTCTGCCATAATTTACTTTTAAATTTAATTGTTATACATTCTGTTGTAAGCTTACGTTGCAAAGATATGTAAAAGTTTTGAGGACAGACAACAATGCTAAAACCCCCTGTAGAGTTAACTACAGGGGGTTATTTTTTAGTAATGTATTTAATGAAGACAAATATCTTACCTAGGATTGATTTTACCGTTTATACTATCAGATAGCATATTAGCAGAAAAGTTTATAATAAACTCTCTTGCTGAATCATTCATTCTTCCACTTATAAGTATCTGATAAATCTGTTTTAGTAATATGTTATTCTCTCTAAGTAGTTTTAATTCCTCTGTTTCCATATTTTAAGGTTGCCTCCAGCCATAGACGCCAGGTTCGTAAGTATTGTAATCTATCTCTGAAATCCAATGTAAGTCATTGTGCATAACTTGGGCTCCTAATCTGTAAGCATCTGTAGCTCCCGTTGGCTGTTTCCATTCAGGCCACTCCTCTATGCTGACCTCAACGAAAAGAGAGACAGCATCAGCAGGTCTCCAATCTTCCTGAACGGTATGTGGCTGGATGACCTTCCACAGCTTGCCGTCATCCCAGAGCCTTTCCCCAGTCGTTACTTGCTTCCCTATCTGGGAATGCCAAGTAGGATAGAGTGCAGCTACATCAAGAGCATCCTCGTCTGACATTTCTTCAGTATCAGTAGAGAACATCTTCTTGACGGCCTCAACTACTTGCTCATAGTCTGGCTCGTCCTGTGGCTGTGGGACGAATGGTGGAGGGGTGTAGACCTGCCATCCATCAGCAAATATCTGTTCCTGGGTGGGGTTTGACACCCACCTCCCCTCTATTTTCAGTGACTTGCACTGCGATATGACCTCTTGGTCATCTATTATCTTGTAGTATAACATATTCTATTAGGTAGTTGGTATTGCTGATATTATATTTGCCCAGTAACTCCATCCACTGGCTGCCTTATAAGTCTCCACTGATTCCGCAGGGACATATATTGCCGTTAATGCCGTTGTCCCTCTAAAAGCATTTGAACCAAGAGAAGGAGGCGTGGTGGCCAGCATAGTTAGTGTCTTCAACTTTGCACAGTTGTAGAACGAAAACTGTGTTATCGTTGTAAGTGTTGCAGGTAAGGTGGCTTCAGTTAATTTGGAGCAGTTCAGAAATGGAGCATTAGAAGCATTAGCACCTCCAGGAATGGTGGTTATACTTCCCAGATTTAATATCTTGGTAATACCAGTATTCATGAACGCCCTTTCTCCCAAAGAGGTCAAATTGGGAAGATTCAGTTCTACATTCCAATTCGGCAAGGATTGGAAAGCATAGTTTCCAATCGTCCTTATCACTTCATAGTTCTTAATCTCTGTGAGTGAAGACAGTAGCTTAAAGTCTTGTGCATAAGCGTTTCTAAATGAAGTCGAAAGACCAATGGTCACAAGATTAGCACAACTGTTTATGCAGTTCACACTATCGTTTGCTCCATCTGTCCTTATTATAGTAGACGGCAGATAAAGCTCTACTATTCTTGCTATGTTTCTAAATACACCCCTCCCTATATATGTAGTAGTTGGCGTGAACTTCACGAGATGGATTCCAATGGTGCTGAAGGTGTAACTCGTGGCCCTTGTCACATTGACGCCATCAACATTCATAGTGCCACCAATACCAGTGGTGGCACCTATTAGTGTGGTTGCACTCTCCGTAGTGGTCACATTATAGTATGCCCATATCTTGCCATCAGCAGCAGGAACTATCCTGTTTGTAGTACTTATTCCAGCCATTATCCTCCTGCGGAAATCGCCAATTGAAAGGTGATTGATGGCGATAGGTGCTTCCTCCCAAAGAGGATATATCTTAGTTGCATATGAAGACCATCCAGATGCTGATTTATATGTATCCACGCTTGCAGGCGGAACATATATTGCTTTCGGGGCAGAAGCTATAGCCGAAGTCCCATAAGTTGGGGGTGTTGCAGCATAACATCTTATAACCAAATTGCTCCTGTATGAAGAAGATATAGCAAAAGCATAATTGCCAATACTTGTAACCGTTGATGGGATTGTGACTAAATTGACATATGCCTCTCGGAATGCTGACTCTGGTATAGTTGTGATTTGACCAAGGTTCTCTACACGGCAGCCACCACTTGGACGGGAATAATAAAAGCACGATGCCCCCATTGATGTAAGATTGGGAAAATAAAGTGACTCAAGTTTCATCCCTCCTCTGAAGACTGCTTGTCCCAAAGATGTAATTTTAGTTGTATCCATCACAATTTCAGGAGAACTTGTCATATTATAAAAAGTATAGTTCGCTATTGCCGTAATTGAATCTGGCAACATAATCTTTGTATAATAGCCTCTTTCCCTAAAAATTGCCCCAAGAGTCGCTGGAGTTTGAAGAGTAAACTTCAGCAAATGTTCGCCTTCGGTAAGGGTCTGTGTTTTATTGACTGTTACTGATTCGCCATCTATTTCAAGAGCCGTGAAACCGCCAGTTCCTGTTGTCATATAAGATATTTGGTACGAACCATCAGAGGGAACTGTTAAATACGCCCAAACCCTTCCATCATCTGGTAATTCCATACTCTACACCTCCACTTCCATTATAGCAGCCATCCCATTAAGAATGGATACCTCATAAAACTTACTTGCACTTATCTCTGGAGCAGAGTTGACTATACAATTTCCCGCCCAACCTAATATAGTATTAGGCCAAGTTATTGTAGGTGCTGTTGCTCCTGTATAGAATGTAAAGGCATACTCATTTGCAACACTTGAATCAACAGGAGTGGCAAGGTTTATTGTTACAGCACTGTCAAGGACTCCAAGATTGTAGAGAACGCCTGGGAGCAAACCACCAGAAGGAATAGTGCTCTGACTTACTGGCTTTACGAAATCATATACAGACTTTGGTGTAGATGCCTTTGTGTTGTCAGTCCTATCAGTCACAACATCTGTGGAAAGTTCTCCACCCTGAGGCTCATCTGCAACCCACTTCTGTGTTGTGCTGTCATAAGTAAGGACATCTCCGTCAGATGGTGTGCCAAGATTAACATCAGAAAGGTCATCAAGGTCGGAAGGAACAGTAGGAATAGCATTGTCCACATAGGACTTTACACCTCCAGATTTCACAAGGTTGTTACTATTAGCTGTTGGAGTATTATCTATACTTACTTGCGTGGTCTCAGCCTTCCTCCAGAAGATAGCTGGTAACTTTGTCGCAAGCATATCCAGGAGGGTGTCCAGCTTTGTATTTCTTATTATCTTATCTGCCATATCGTTTGTCTTTAACTTACTGCGGGACCAGCCGTTCCGCCTGGCTTGAATTCTTCTTTTATGAGGTCATAGAATCCTGCAACATTGTCAGACAGCCTCTTGCAAGCCTTGTAATAGGAGACAAGTACACCATCCTTAGTGTGCTTAAAAGACTTCCATCGGTTATCTGTGCTCGCACTGCTTCCGAACACCAACTCTGTCGAAGAGGTAAAAGAAGACATGGAGGCATAAGTGCCTTTGCTTTCTCCGTCTATTGTAACTCCGCCTGAATCCTGCTTGAAGGTATGGAAGGCTCCAGCATACGATGCATTCGCTATGGAAATAGTCTTGTTGCCAAAGCGCCAGTTACCAGAGCTGGAGAAGTACGCAGTTGTATTGCTGCTGCCACTTGTGGAACTATCGGAATGCCAAAGATAAGTTGCTGTCGTGGTGGTAGGGTTTACATATGCCTCTATTTCCGTAGTCTCGTTCGTCTTTTCCCCGGTATAGATATTCGTATTCCTAAGTGTAACATATTGCAATTCCTCATATTCAGGAGGCAGCCCATCCTGTACAGCAAGGAACTTACTGTCATAGAGCAGGGCTTTCCCCTGGGAATTGATAATTATCTTTCTCATAACCCTGCGAATGCTGTGTCTATTGCAGTTTGGAGTTCAGTATCTGTGTAATCAGTAAACTCTGGAATTGTAGGAGTGTTCTGTATCTCAGAATAGTTATAAGTCGGTTTGGTTGACTGCTTTGCCCAACTTGGAACAGTAGGGTCAGTTTCAGTATAGGACTGCAATGCTGAATCTGCCTTATCAAGAGAGGTCTGAACTGCTGATGCAAGGTCTGTCTTGGGGATACCTGTACTTGGTTTCTGATATGCAGTATCTGCCTTACCTAAAGAAGTCTGTACGGCACTTGCCATATCCGATGAAGGGATGCCACCAGAAGGCTTGGAGTATGTACCTGCACCTATGTTTGTCCTTGCCTGTGTCTTCTGTGCTGTGGTCAGTGACTGAGAAGAATAACGCAGGACATCGGTGATGCTACTGCTAAGGACATAATCAGCAAGAGCGGTAGCAAGCTCTTGGTCGGTCACATAGCCAGAGAGGTCAATCGAAGCGCTACCAAACAACTCCCAGGTATATCTTTGGCTTGCACCGGAGCCATTGTCCTTAGTGTAATATTCATCCACCAGGTTCTGCGCCTGAGGAGTTGAAGCTGGTACGAGATATATCTTACCAAGAGTATCAGCAGAGGCTGTCGGTAGCGTCTGGACAGGAACGAACACAAGACCCTGAATCGCCTCTATGAGAGCCATAAGGTCGGTCTGATTCTGGATGTTACCAGTAATAGTGCCCCATTGTGCACTTACTGTGTCACCCTTTTCTCCCTTAAGATTATGGAAAGTAAATGTGAATACCTTCGCAGTATCGGGTCCTGATACAGATACCTCTACAGAAGGAACACCTATATTGGCATCAACACTAGCCTGTGGTGTACCAAACCCAGCAGCAGTACCAGTATCTCCCTTAACACCTTTAAGGTTCTTAAAGGTAAAAGTAAAATTCTTTGCAGTATTTGGACCAGATGAAGAAACAGTAACAGAAGGTGTTCCTACATTGGCATCAACGGTTGCTGATACTGTTCCAAATCCTGCGGCAGGTCCAGTAGGACCAGTAGGACCAGTGGGGCCTGTTGGTCCTGTGGGACCAGTCTCACCAGTATTTCCTTTCTCTCCAGTATCACCTTTAGGTCCCTGAATTCCTTGAAGTCCTCTATCACCTTGTTCTCCCTTAGGACCTCTCTCTCCAACATCACCTTTTTCTCCCTTGTCTCCTTTCTCTCCTTTCAGTCCTTGTTGACCAGGTACACCTTGGTCTCCTTTATCACCTTTATCGCCTTTATCACCTTTCTCTCCCTTTTCACCTGGTATACCTCGTTCTCCTGTATCTCCCTTAGCACCATTATTTCCAGGGTCACCCTTGTCTCCTTTGTCGCCCTTATCTCCTTTGTCACCTTTCAACCACTTTACAGTACTTTCCAGTAATTCATAAGCACCTAAAGCATTGTTGTAAGATTCAAGCAGTAGTTCAGACCTAACATTGGGAATTTCACCAAGTTTCTTATAATCACGGATAACATAGTCTAATGGATATCCATTATACTTTCCTGAATTCCTGAGTATTTGTATAGCTTCTGAATCCCTCTCTGCAGATACCATAGCCAGTCCTGAGTCTCCACCTACATTGAAGGCTATTATAAATAAATATCTACAGCTACAATTGCAATTCTCCATTCTATATAATATTTATAAGTGTTGCTATTAATATTCCTAAAGAATCAGCAAGAATGTCTTTCCAATCAAACTTAGAATCTATTAACTCTTTAGCAAATCCTATAGCAACTGTTATTGCTAATGCTATAGCCCAATGAATAAACTTTCCAAGAGCTATAGCAATAAATGCTGATACAGCAAAGTGAGCTATCTTGTCTATGCCTATGCTCACCACTATCTTCTGAATCCAGTTCATACCCTTTCATCCTTGTAGACAGGTTCGGGGTCTGTCAACTGGAAGAAATTTGCCACTGTGTCTTTCCTGCCCTTTATGTCAGGAACATACTTGCCGTTCTTTTTGATATAGGTGTCCGAGATGATATGCGTTATCTTTTCACCTTTGCCTATCAGCCTCTTCTTCTTGACAAACTCCGTCACAACAAAGATGATACAGCCGTCCGTGTCTTGTGAGGAAAGAAGATTTCTTCTCACCTGCCCCACTGACAACATCCTCAACTGTGCCTTGAGGTATATGGGGTTCTCTCTCCAGCAGATAAAATAGATGCCTAATATGGTCATCAATACTGCGAATACAATCGCAAAAATGTAGATGTCTTCCATATCTATATAGTTATGTTATTCTTCACCCTCTAGTGCATCTAAACGAGACTCTAATTCTCTTATTAAATCATATACAGCCTTTGCTCCAGGGATTTCATCGTTGGTGGAGGAACTGGTAATAGATGTTGTAATAGGAAGGTCTATTTCACCAGCTATCTTTTTCCATTCGCCGCCTTCATAAGCCCTTAGAGTAGGAGACTCTATATCTCTAGTGTCTAACCAAAGAACGTTTAAATCCTTAGGTTCTGACTGACTTTTAATTATTTTATCAATCTGCTTCATATTGTTTATTTTTCTTTATGTACTTAATTAAGTCCTTTTTATACCAAACAAGTTCCTTAAACCCCGCTAGTTTCTTTCCTTCTGGGAGCTTGCCTCCTTTAATATAATTATCAAATGTGGCTCTGCTCATATTAAGATAAGTGTATGCTTGATATTTACTCATAGGAACATCTTTCCTGGTGTACTTTCTAAGCATTCCTGTTATCTCAAGAGACTCTTCATCTGATATGTCACTGTTACCACAGTCTATGTCATCTATTATCTTTAACAGCTGCTCTTTTAATGCATTTAACATGTTTCTGGTGTAAATATAATATTACAAATAATGTTACTCCTGCAATAATTAAATTTATTAAAAACAGTGAAACTGATGATATAGGAATGCCCACATAATAATCATATAATGTAATCACATCACAAACCACTACATAATGCAGAAACATTCTATGATAACTGCAGAACTTAAAACAGTAACTTGCTAAGTATAGGAATATCATAGGTAGCAATGACACTCCTCCAACAAATCCCAGTATTTCTAAATCTATGTTGAAGAAAGAAAGAGTTTGGTTTAAGAGTGTGGTTACTGCCAAAAGCATTGGTATAACTTTAAGAGTTCCTATAGTAAGTTTATGAAGTCTTTTTGAGTTTACCTCCACAGTCATACCTTCTCTTTGTCTTAGTTAATCCTGGACTATGAGATAACGGTTTTGGTCTACCCTGCTTCTTTGTTGTCTCTTTTTTAGATTTCATAGTTACTTTATTATTTCCTTCAACTCAGAGAAATCAGCACCATCGTCTGCCCTTTTCATAGCACTTGCTAATACAAAATTAGTAAGTGTTATGATTTGTTTACGATTCTCTGATAACTCCTGTTTCAGACTTTCAACCTCTTCCTTAAGTTCCCCGTTCTTCTCCTTCAAGTCTTCAATCATATCTTCATACATCTTCTTGTAGGCCTCTATGGTAGCATCAAAGTTTTGTACCCTGATACTTTCAACCTCTTGGTTCTCTTTCTTTCTACCAAAAAGCCATCCGAAGAAAGTACCTGCAAAAGCGGTTGCAAGATATCCAATTATTTCCCAAATATGTTCCATTATTTACTTGTTGTTGTTTTCTTATTTATTTGTTTTTCTTTTAATCTTGCATCAGTTGCGGCTTTGGATTTGTCAAACTCAAGTCTGTCTCTGTCAAGTTTGAGTCTGGCGTCAAATTCTCTCATTTTCTCAGCCAAGCTGTCTTTTGCTTCTTGAGAGTATTCAACATCCTCTATACCATCATCAGAATTGTTAGCTGCTATTGTGGCTACAAGAATCTTGGTTTCATTATCCCTCATATTCATCTGGTCCTTCATCTGAAGTTCCATCTGTTTCTGTTGGGTTTGCTGGGCAGCAATTTCCTGCTGTGCTTGAAGTTGTTCTTGCTGAGCCTGCTGTGCTCTTTCCTGCATCTTCTGTTCATCTCTCTGAATCATTCTCTTCTTCTCTGCAATAGAAGCAGAACTATAAAGGTCCATAATAGTAGAGAAAGAAAGAGTTTGGGTTTGAAGAGCAGCTTGTGCTAAAGTGTCAAGTTTAGCATTGAGGTCCTGTGCAGCATTGCTGGTATCTACAACCAAACCATAGTCACTCTCTGCAAATTCATCACCATCAATATCCATTATTTTAAGAGCACCATCAGAAAGAATATATGGGAACTTTTTGTTTCTGCCTCTAAGTGCAATTTTAGCAGTTTCAAGGAAACACTCAAGTACTCTCTTTTTGAGGTCTTCGTGAATAGTAAAGAGCCATTCAGTAATATGTGATGACTGCAAAGTAGCCCTCTCTACTCCTCCTACAGTTTCTCTGTTGGCAATTTGTCCTTCCCTTTGTTTGGTAATACCTACAACTTCGGACATTTCCAACTTAAGGAACTCAAGTATATTAACATATTGTTGTATAGAATTTCCAAGCTCAGCATCAATAACTCCTGAAGAAGCATTGTTAAGAGCTCCTGCCATTACATTATTTACATTGCTTTCCTTGAAAGAATCCACTACAGCAATACTGTTGGTCTTTGCATAGTATAACCACTTCTCTACATCCCATCCCTTAGGTACCTTTGCTAAATCAAGGTAAACAAGTTTACCATAGTTCTTAGCAATAAGTCTGTTAAGTCTGTCGTGAATAACATCATAGAGATAATTATATCTCTTCATCATATCCACAAGAGAGAAGGGCTTGTCATCATTAAGGTTGTAAATTGAGCCTATAATTCCAAAATGACATCTTGAAGGATTGCTTAGTCTGTTATATTGAATAGGTCTAGGTCTCATATTTACATATATATCCTTACCTATCTTTGTACCCTCCCAAGCTTCATTAATCCAGAAAGTCTGTTCCTCTTCACCCATATCCTCATTACATACATAAGTTTCAGGATAGAAGTTATATACAGTCTCTCCTGTCATAGGGTCATAGGATTTAACCTTCTTAATTTTTCTTCTGGACTTCCAATATATTCTACAAACTCTAATGTTTCCAGCAAAGTCATAAGGAAGCAAATCGTTCATAGTATCATTGGCAAAGAGAGTCTCTGGGTCAACAAAGTAATCATCCTCAAATCTGTCACTCACCATATGTGCGTGTACAAATCCAGTTCTCTCATCAATGTTATCCATAGAATCAACCTTTGCAGAAGTTCCAGGAAGATAAGGAATTTCCTCTATGTACTTTATATCCTTTGGAGATAATACATCATAAAATTCAGTGATGATTTTACCTGGAGACCAATAATCTTCAAGTATAATCATATCTGCATCTTCAATTCTATTGCTGAAACCAGACTTAATAACCCTTACCTTAAGGTTGTTAAGTCTTTCTACAACAGGTTCACCTCCAACTATGTCACATTGGTACATTTCCTCACCAACGGCACAGCCATCCATAAAACCTTGATTAAACATAAAGGGTATATTATACTCCTTTATATAATGATTAAGGAGAGCATTGGCTCTAACCTCTCTCATATCTTGCCATTCATAAGTATAATATTCTCCCAGTTTTTCAAGTTTTTGATTAAACTCCTCCTCAGACTGAGAACCCTCGGCAATAAGTTGTTGCAGAGAAGCAAACACTTGTGCTTTCTTTTCATTCTCAATTTCAGAAATGGAGGTAGGGTTAGTAATAACTACCCTATAATCAAACACCCTCTTTGACTCTTCTCCCCTAAGAACATTAATCTTGGAGTTCATAATGGGATAATGCTGGATTTTATCAGGGATAAATCCAGCATCAAGGTTTTCGGGATTTATGATTAACTCAAGGTCTCTCATATGAAGAATACCATTAAGTAAATCATAGTTTATTCTTTTATGTATTATGGATTTCCTTACGGGATTAAAGGTAATAGTGCCTAAATCAGAAGCCCAGTCAACACATTGCTTTCTCCACTTCTTAGTTTTAGCAGAGAAAGGCAGTTGCTGTGATGGAAATCCGTTATACTCTTTAGACATAATATACTATTTAAATTTGTTGCAAAAGTAATAAACGAATCTTAATAATACAAGGGAATAAATAAAAAATTAAGTGTTATACTAGTTTTTGCTAAATTTACTGTTATTTAGGAACCTTCTATCATAATTATTTGTAAAGAACTTGTCATTTCCTAGATAGTCTGAATCATACTTTTCTTCTCTAGCAGCACTCATATCTCCTCTGTACAATATAATTTTTTCCTGTCTATAAAGCATAACCATACCCATAGCCCTAATACGGTCAACATTGAGTTCTGGAGTATAAGAAACTAATTCTTCAAGTAATGCTCTATTCCTTATAGTATATAACATAGGAATGCTTTGTTCTATAAGATTTCCATCTGGTGATTTAATTACAACAGTATGTGGAGTAAGTAACCAATCTCTCAACAAACCATTTGCATAATCATTAATTGCAGCAGAGGCATTTACTCCATACTTGTTACTTCCAAAGTTACTGTATTTAATAAACTGCTTATCTCTAAGATACTCTGGAGTTTCTGCTAATAAGTGTGTACAACTGTTCTTACTAAAATAGGCAAATAGACCCTTTTTATTTGATTCATAAAGACACTTGGCATTGTAGAACAAGCAAAGTTTTCTAACTATTTCAAAGTTATCATCAGCAAATGCCTGTCTTCCTGTATATTCTGCAACTATCTTATCTGTGAACAAATCAAACACAAAGGTTGAAGAAAGTGAGGAAGATTCTGCTTGGTCATTATCCACAGGGTCGTGTCCTATAATATATCTTCCATTGAACACTCTTCCTTCCCTATTTTTCTCTGGCATTTCAAATATTTCCAAAGCACCTCTTGTTGTATTTTTCTCTCCGTACTTATGAATTGGAACATCTCCAGTAGGTGTAAATGCAACTTCCCCATCTTTAAGAATCAGCTCTCCAACATACACATCATTGAATGCCTTAGGGTCCTCATCCAATTGAGCAAGTCTTTCATTAAGTGCAGCTGTTGGGAAATAAGAGGCTTTGACCTTTATGATTGCCTCTGCAGGAGTAATAGGGTCCTCAGCAATGACCCTCAAAACAGATTGGGGGTCAGCAGAATACTTTGCTTTGTATCTTGCTAAAAGTATTTCAAGGAGAGCCTTAATAACATCAGATACACCATCCTTGTTGTAACAACCAGACCTGTTTATATATGAAGGGAAGAAAAATCCAAACTCTTTATTACCTTGTCCTCTCTTATCAAATACATTGGGGATTGCATATATATTATATCCGGAAGGACTATATAATAATGTCTTGGCTGATGTAAAGTCAGATTCATCCTCTGCAGCAGTTCCTACAAGATACATAGTGGCAAATGCATAGTTACCATCTTCTACACCTTTTCTTGTAGTATCATAAAGTGCCAATAGTCCCTTGAATGAACCCATCTCTTCAAAGAGTACCCAACCTCTTTTACCTCTCAACTTGTCAGGATTATCCTTTGCTGATACTCCAAGTACTTGATTTAATGAACCAGCATCTACTCCCAAATCATTCTTATAACCCATTTGCCAAGACATCTCATTAGGAGAGTTTTTGAGCATTAGGTGGGGATAGGGAGTGTGGGTAAATATAAATCCTAAAGCAGGCTTAAACTTTGAGAATGTTCCATCCTTATCATCTTTTAAGTACTCCTTCTCATATGCTGTCAGCACTGTAGTCCTTCTCCTATGTGTTTCTGGATTGGGGTCTGCCTCTCCAAGAACCAAATTATGAGTCATAATTGAGGAGAGACTGTATGACTTGGCACACTGTCTTCTGGCCAACTCAATTGCGTGCTGTCCTGCAAGTTTTGCCTGTTGTAAGTAGTGGAATCTCCAATAAATTCCCTCAAAAAAGAAAGGAAATGATTCTACACGCTCTGCTCTTTTACTTCCAGGGACAATCTTATTGACCAGCATAGGGTTGTAATTAAGGAACCAATAGCACAAACCAGTAACCCACTCTCCATCACTCTCCCTTACATACCCCTCATAACAACGCCTCATTTCCTCAGCCCAGAATTTCCTATATTCTGAGTGAGGATTACTATTAGGTCTTAAAAAAGTGTAACACCCGTGCTTCATAAAATGAAGAGCAGCAGGTCTAAAATAATCTGCATCTTCAATAATATGAGGGTGTGCTAAATCTACTATTACCCTTCCCTGCTCATCGTGAGGACAATCCTTTGCATAAGGTCTATCAGGAGAAATCAGCCATTTGATAAAATCAACACCGTTGATAAAATCAAATAGCTGTTCTCTAACCTCCTCAGGATATTGTGCTAATAACTCATCTGTAACAGGAGTTTGATATTTATTTGTTTGTATTGTCATCTCTGTCTTCTGGCCACTCTATTTTTAAAATAAAGTCATTCATAAGGTCTGCCCTATAAGGGAAAAAGTATGTTCCACCACCACCATCAAAATCAAACATAAATATAGGAGAAGGTAATAAATGACCATCTTCATCTTCAGTCTTCTTACAGAGATAACCATAAGCAAGCTCCCTCTTATAAAACGCTCTTATCTTTTCCATATTAATTTAAATCTTCAAACATTGCCTTTTCTACAGAGCCTCTAACCTTGTCACTATGTGTTACTTCTGCAGTAAGCTTCCTTTCCACTTCATCTACCTTTTGTGCTAGGTCTGTAAGTTTACTAATAACACCAGCATAGTTATTTAACACTGTAGGTTTCTTTTCTGGGTCTACATCATCAAGTTCCTCCTGAGTAATCATACCTTTTCTTAAAGTAGAGATTGCAGTTCTAATATCCTCAAGTAAGAGGGCTGTCTCAGACTTAAAACTTGCGTAAAACTTTTGTGCCTCCTCCACTGCTTTATCTGGTTTCCAGTCCTCTGGAAGTCCCTCACCGATTTTAATCTGCAGACTGCGTTCCTCTCTATCCTTATACATTTGGTAGTCAGACCTGTTATCTTCCATAAAGTATATGTAGGCTAACTCCTGCATTGCCTTTTCTTTTCCCTTACTTTTATCTCTCTTCCACAGGTCCTTAAAAGGCTTAAGAGCAAATGCTTCCTCAGAAATATTTAAGTTATACCCTTCATATTTAAACAGCTTCATACTTGTCAAACTCTTCTAGGCTATTAAACACTTCCTCCAGAAAGGTAATCATAAACCTTTCATTGAAGGCTTCCTCTGCTCCCTCTAAGCATCTATCAACCTGTTGAACTGTAAGCACCCTCTCATTCTTACCAGGAAGATGATAAAATAACTCAGCTCTCCTTTTCTTATATGCATTTACAAGAGTTGGTTCTGTGGTTTCCTTTGCAATAAACCAACCCTTAGCATTGGGAAATCTGGCTAAATAGTAGCGATTAAGTGCCTCAACTATGTCTTTTACTTTCATAGCATAAAATTAAAGCCCAGACTTGCTGGGCTTATTCCTCCATATCTTCAATTATAAATTCAACATCAGCTTCATCCAGTAACAGATAGTCCACATCATTCAAATTCACAACATTGAAGTTGTACTTGGTAACCTGATTTGTAAGAATATCATTCTTAACTGAACCTTCACTGAACTGTCTTACAGCATACCTGTCAGGATTGATACATACCCAATCTCCTTCTTTAACATTTCTAACACTGGTACCTACTGCAATAACTTTCTGATATTCTTTTATACCCTTCTTTAATTTTGTGACATCCACAATACCACTAGGGGATGAAGCATCCTTTTCGACATACATATCCATAGTGGTAACTATGCGGGTGTACATAGGTTTAATCTTCTTTAATTTCATATAGTTCTTTTAGCTTATTAACATACTTTAACCTTTCTTTTACTTTTGAATACCTTTCATAGGTACAGTGTAATTTACCTAGTGAGGGTATATTAAAGTTAGTTCTGAGTTTACTGAACTCTTCCTCTGAAAGTTCCTCCTTCAGAGGAAGCTCAGTAATCTTCTCTTTTACAAATTCATAAAATGATTTGTAAGCAGCATCCACAACATCTTCTGGAATGTTTAATTTCTGTGATACTTCTTTTTCAATGTCTGGATAAATCATTTCTCAAGTTTGAACAGAAGTAATAACTGAATTATGTCTTCCTCAGTACCATCTTCTTTTTTCTTTATATTTGGAATAAATTTAGGATTTATGTTGCCATCCTTGATGATTTCACTCTTTCTTAATTTACCCATAATAACTTGAAAATGTGCTGGAGAAATACCACATTCATCTCTAATCTCTGCTTTAGTTTCCTCATTCATAAGATACTTGTCAAGTTTAATCGGGTCTAAGATAACCTTGCTTAACTCATATCTTTTCTTGAGAAATGCAGTTGCTACATCAATCTCTCTATCAGTCAAATGATGAAGTGGTCTAAGGAATTCAACCCAGTACCTAAAGAATTTATCCAAAGTAGTAGGTACAGAAATTACATTACCAGGTCTATTTCCTTTTGTAATCATATTAACTTGCCTTTGTTGCTCCAGATTCCTCCTTTGACTCCTTTGGGGGCTCTTCAGGAAGTGTCATAGAGTCTACAATTTCCTTGATACACTTCTCATAAAACTCTGGATAAGAAGTCTTGAAAGCATCTTTATTATCAATAACAGCAAACAGGTAATCAAGCCTCTTAAACAGGTTTGTCATATTTGCTTCCTGTAACTTGTTGTAAAGAGTCTGTGACTGGTCACTAAGCTGATGACATATATTCTTGAGATTGTCATCTGACTCCTTAAGTTTGTTATAAGCCTCTGTAAGCTCACTGTAATTCTTCTCAAGCTCCTCGTAAGAGGGCGTTGCTACATCTTTCTTTTCTTCCATAATCTATATAATTAAAAATCTTTTCCAAACCTCTTTTTATACATTTCCCTCCAAGTGAAAATGTCTGTTGTTTCTATGTCAGTAGAGCCACAGTTATCACAGTAATCCACAAAGGAATCCAAAATCTTAACTTTTAATGATAAGCAATGTGTGCAATAGTGCACAGGCTCTGCATTGTAATCTTCTACCCCAGTCATACTACTTATAATATATTAGAAACACCTGACCCAATGCAGGCATTAAAACAGAAACAATATCTTCTCTTTTTATCTTTTCTTCATTTAGGTATTTAATGAGTTCTCTGGTACTATTAAAAACCTCTCCTTGTGCAGTTTTATCCATTAATGTATACCTTTATTTATTTCAGAACTAAATGTAAACATAACCCCATAAGCAGGGTCAGCTGGTTTCTCCTCTATCTCCTTTTCTTCATACTCAACTGTAATAAGTGGAAGTATTTTATTCCACTGCTCTTCCAGTGTTTCCCTTTGTTGGTCAAGTTTAGTAGCCTCAATTCTTAAGTCAGCGGCTTTCTCCTTGAGTTCCAATATTTTACTATGAAGTTCAATTATGCTTTTCTCAGCCCTTTCACTCATTAATTCTGGAAAATCAATGTGAACCTCTTTAATCTTGTTATAATCAGTAACTTTCATAATACATTCTGTTCTTTTAATGAAACCAAACACTTGGCTAACCATTCTACTAAAGGCTCGTTCTGAGACTCCTCAAGGTATTGTCCTTCATCCAGCATAACATGCACCAACTCGTGCATCTTTGTAACTTCTTGAGTTCTTTCAGGAACTGGAATTCCTTCTACACTTTCTTGGGAAATTTTAATGGTATGTGTAGCATTATTTGTTTCTCCAAATCTCCACATCTCTGGATTATCAGGACAAACAATACACTTTGTCCATTGAATTTTCCAAGCTTCTCCAAATACTTTAAATTTCTTTGTATCCATTCTCTTCCCCTTTATGGTATCTATAGTAGCTCCTTTCTCCACACTTATTTTTACTCTTGTATGTATCTAGCTGACTGTCACAGTTGGGACAAATGCACCTCAGATTATCTCTTTTATTATTGGCTGCATGTCCATCTATGTGGTCCAAAATAAACACTAAAGGCTTGTCATTCCATTCTGGAGGCATCCCACATATTGCACATACTCCACCCTGTTCCTCCAATATATCTTTTTTATATTCTTCTCCAGACCAGTTAGCTCTCATTATAAGCGGGTCTCCCCTTAAAATCCTTTCATAACCAACCTTATGTTTATATTTAGCACTACATTCTATACTACAGAACTTCCCTTGAGAGGCGTATCTAGCATGAAATTCTTTTCCACAATACTGACAAATGCTTGTCTCTGTTCTAAATTCTTTATTTGCCATCATAGTAGCTCTACTGGGATTCCAACCCAGAACTTACTGATTAGAAATCAGTTACTCTATGCAGTTGAGTTATAGAGCCATTAGACACTTTCTTTAGCCTGTAAGTGTGAAAACAGGGTTAACAATTATGAAAACACAAACAACTATGGACAACACATCTTGTTGAAGTGTAAGGATTCGGACCTTAACAACATCCTCCAAAGGGATGTGTGCTACCATTACACCACACTTCAGTGTAAGCAGATTTACTGCTTACTTACCTTCTTCTTTGAGGTCTTTGGAGCTACAACAGTTTCTTTTTCTACCTTAAAAGTTTGGATTGTCTTTGTAAGTTCCTGAATTTCAGTAGTTGCTTTTGCAAGCTCTTCCGTTAAATTTTCATTTTCTGCAACAAGGTCATCTACAAACTCAACATCTGATTTGTTAGCCCACAATCCACAAAGATAACAAGCAATAGCTTCAAATAAAACAACAAGTGCTCCCACTGTAGGAAATTCTGAAATCAGAGTTATTCCTACAAAGAAGCACATTGCTACTAATAAAAGGGTTCCTACTTTCTTAATCTTCATACTCTCCTTATTTTGTTGATACAAAGATAAGTCAAATATTTTAAATATGCAAGAAAAAGTAGAAAAATTTATAAAGATTTATTTGCTTTTTCTTATAATAACAGGAGGGGCTACCTTCTTTGCGTCAGGAATGGAATCCCTAAGAAGTATAGAACCTTTCTGTGGGTCATAGTTTATTTTACCCCTAATCTTCATTTCTTTAGGTCTTTTAGGAATACTACTTAAAGCAGTTACATAATTAGGAAAATTATAGGTATCGTGCACCCTTAGTACCCCTTCATCTGGAGACCACATCATACCAAAATCAGCAAGCATCCCTAAAGGAACCTTTTCATTAGTATCTGCCCCAACTTTGTCGTATAGGTATATTTGAGGTCCTTCAGTTACTTGTGTCCATTTATCTGGGTTTTCCATTACTTTCTTTCCTTGGTTATACATATGTTGTATAACATATTTCTCTGCCAAGGATGGAATCTGCTCCTTATAATAATCATAATTTCTCAGAATTCTTCCTGTATTTGCAGTATCAGCTACTGCTTGAATCATCTGGTCCATTCTTGGAGTGGTCCCATAAAAATCTGATGGTAGCTCTCCTCTTGATAATTTTTCTTCCTCTACCACATCATCCCACTCAGTTTTAGCATTTGGATTCATTTTGGGAACTTTGTTTGGAAGTCCTAGATATGCTCTCCAATATTCATTTTCTTCTCCATGACTTTTATTACTTCCTTCTATTAGTCTTGATATAGCTCCCTCCAATCCAAACCCCCATGACGGGTCAAAAAGAGTATTAACTCTTTCTCTACTGCTAAGAGACGAAGTATACCCTCCCTCATTCTCAAGAGGCCCTCCATCTTCGTGTTTCCATTTTCTTGCATTCAGAGCAAATACAGCCATCTTCTTTTGGGCTGGAGTACCATGCTCCTTAAACCAACTTGCAGAGTGCCCAGTTCTCTTTTTTAGTGCTGTGAACTTTCCTCTGTTTTCAGGTTTAATATGTATCTCTCCTCCAGAGGCATAAGTATTATATACTTCCTCTATAGTCCTCAAATCAGTAATACCAGACTTGACTGCCAATTGTATCATTCTGGCTTTATCTATTAACCCTAAATCGTTCCACATAGTTAAAATAAAAAGGGGAGGTTAGTTCCTCCCCTTTTGATTAATGTTTAATAATTTCATCAAATGAATTAACAACTGCAAGGATAGGAATATCTACTTTGCTCTCTGCAATAGCAGCCATTAAAAGTTCCTCATCAATCTTTGTAACCTTTAGTTCATAAGGCTCTTCAAGAATTTTATTTCTAATTTCTTCCTTATCCCCATCAAATGCAGGTTCGTCTACAACACTTAATTCCTTGTAAATTTCATCTGCAGCTTTTTTCATCTCCCTGATGAGTGTAATAAAAGCCTTCCTTGTTTCAGGTGTAGACAGTGCACTCATCTTAATACCATTCCCCAAGAAGGAATAAATGGTCACAACTTCTCTCTTCGTCATTGGTTCTTTACTTCTTCTTAAGTTTCTTCAACTCCTCAATCTCGTCATTGAGTTTTCTTATCTCAAGTTCATAGTTTCTCTTCTTATTCAAGAGAACAAAGAATCCTGCAATAACAGAAACAAAAGTACCAATTCCTGCAACAATGGAGAAAGCCTCTCCGTTGTGAATTCCATAACCAATAGCTCCGCCTGCAGAAGCAAAGGCGAACAACATAATAACGGCAACAAGTGCCATTACTCCTAATTTTTTAAGTTCTTCTCTAAGTTCCATAATTTATAAAGTTACTTGATAAGTGTACGAAGTAAGGTCAATTTTCTCTGGAGGATTGTCTGGAGCTCCAGGTCTTGAATAAATAAATCCACTTATAGTGATAGTACAAGTAGTTCCGCTGCTCCCCAAAAGATGTATATAAGGTCTCCTAATTTTATGTTGGTCGGAAGAAGAGCTATAAGCAGTTCCTGCCAGCACATTGTTAGTTGTTCCAGATTGTGTTGTGGTGTATAAATTGTTCTGAGAATCTTTATTTACAATTGTAGGATTCTCCCCCCAATAAGGATAAGAAGAGTCTGGCTCCATATCTCCGCTTCCACTTGAATTGGTATTAGAAAGGTACCAAGAGGCATTAGATACAGATATCTTAAATTGGCAATTAACACTTGCCCTAGTCCCCCAATTAGGACCAGGAGTTATAGAAGTACTAATACCGCTTATTGGTACTATTTTCTCATTTCCACTAGTCGAGACAGTTCCAAAAGAAGCACTTATTGAGCCAGTACTTCCCACAATACTATTAATTTCGTGGAATGTGAGTGTTGTGCTATCCATATTATTTCTTAGGTTCAAGGACCCAAGTGAATATGCTACATCCGTATATCCTATTACATAGGGATAACTTTGTGCCTCTCTGTTAGCCACTAAGCACACTGTAACCTCCACATTATCTCCTTCATATACTCTATCTGGTTCTGTATTGGTTTCACTAAACATTGGAACCATTGTATAAAGGTTTCCAGAAGTAGTACTTCCAGTAAAGTAGACAGACGGATGTAAGCTTGTGGCAAACTGAGTTGGCTTGTACTCTGTTACAAGTAGATTAACATAGTTATTGCTGTTCTTAAATCTTACTGCTAAGTTATACTGTCCCCAAGAACTGTGTGCTGGAGCATTATCCAGCACCTCACTTATTGATATTCCAGTATATGCATTCCATCCAGAAACATTAGAATCAAAATTTATTGTTAAATATTCTCCCCCTTGAGAGATTTCTGAAGGAAAATCAATTGACATAGGAGGACCTACGGTTTTATCATATCCATAGGTACTGCCTGAGGTTAAATCAGCAAAGTCTAATTGTCTATAGGGTTCATTATAGGAAGTAACTCCTCTAGGAAGCAAACAGCCCATCTGCCAAGATGGAGAACTCTGAGTTGCACTAAAGTTAAGATTATTTAATGAACTTCCAAATCCATATCCAGCAGCTTGTGCTGCAGTTGCCCACTCACTAGCACTACTGAATCCCTTTGAAGAGTTTCTGAATGGCTTATATCTAGCCCAAGCATTTATATTTGAACTTTTGCATAAAGTTCCAAGGTCACCTGTGCTTTCGTTAAGAACAGCCTTAATTTCACTTATTCTGAGACCATTCCCTATCCAAAGTTTAGTATTTCCACTATCTTTTGCCATACTTTAAATTTTATTAAGCACCTGCGGTTACTGCACCAGTAGCATAGAAGTTACCATTAACCCTAACATTACCACTAATAACAAACTCTCCATTTGAATATGAAATAGTGTTACTAGAACTTCCAATAGCTATACCACTTGAATTGCTGAATGTTTTAAATCCAGAAATGGTTTGCGTAGTGCTCAAAGTAACATATCCAGAAAGGGTACTTGATAAACTACTATTAGTAACATAATTGCTCAGGTCAATATTACAAGATAACACTCCTGTGCTACTATTAATGGATAACCCACTTCCTACTTTAATACCTCCTAACTGAGACGCTGAAGCAATAGGTAAGCTACCACTTCCACCAGTAGAAGAGATAATTATTGTATTCGCATTGTTGGTATCTACCTCAAGTGTAATTCCAGTTCCTTCTTTAAGGAACAGTGTACCTACACTATATCCATCTAAAACATGTACTAAAGTAGAATCACTCTTTTTTATATCAACTGGCCTATATGGATGTACAGGTTCCCAAGTATGACTAACTATATCATACATCAACATGGCGTTTCCACCTAATGGATGTGTGCTATCTACAATTATAGGATAACCCATAATAGAGGTGGCATTGCCATCTCCTCCCTGACCTCCACCAGAACCTACTCCTCCAGCAGAGATGAATGACCCTGTCCATAAACCTCTGTCATTCTTTACATGTAAATTTCCACTTGCATCTAATTCAAAGAAGTTGGAGTCACTTCCTCCTCCGCCTCCTCCACTATTAATCACAATAGTTCCAGACCCTATGAGGGACTGCTCTACACCATTGATGGTTAAGGTTTTTAATCCTGTGCCACTTATCTTGTTGGCATCAAGCCATCTAAGTATTTGGTCTAAATTATCATTGGCGTGAAATGCTCCTTCTGGAGCTATAACACCAGTAGTGGATACTATGGGATACAGTTCCTGCAATGAAGGGTCTGGTAAAGTAGTTACAGTTCCCCCATCAGTAGGATGATAAAGCTTTTTTATTACTCCTGACATACAAATAATCTATTGGGTTATGTATATAAAGAGACCTGCTGAAATTCCCTGTAAATCAGCTGGGTGCCTTAATTCAGGCAGTTAGATATAGTCCTTTGAGGCGTTTATATATTATTAGTTCTTCTCTTAGTTATCTCTAGCCCCAATTACCTCTGCCCTGTAGTAGGTACCCTTTATTCTCCCTAATTGGCTTGGGGACTCAAAGTCCTATATCTAACTCAATATATGTGATGCAAAGGTATGTAAAAAATTTGACTTATGCAAGTCTTTAACAAAATTTTTATATACAATAAACAAAAAAGCACTGGAATAACCAGTGCTTTTCCCTACTTCTTTGTAGGTCTCTTTTTACCTCTGCATCCCATAGTAAATTAAATTTAATGTGAACAACTTATAAAAGGAACTGCTTCCTTATTTAAATTCTTCTTGCCCCTAAAGATTGTACCACAATCCTTACATCTGTAGAGCTCGTATTGTCCAGAAGGAGTATAGAATACTCTATTGAGTTTCTCTATTTGCTGTGAGCCACACTTTGTACACCTATTCTTATCATCAAAGTAATTTGAAATATTGGGGTGGTTCTTTATCCAAGGCAACATCTTGCAGTAAATCTCTTCAAGTACAACTACATCCTGCTTATTGTAGGTCAGCATTTCATCCAGACATTTCTGGTCTCCCATCATACATCCTTTCCATAAATTAAAGTCTGTACTAAGTTTATTTTGAAGTCCCAATTGAGTAGCTATATTATCCATCTTATTTGATGAGAACCTGAATACTGACTTGGCAGTTTCATAAGGGTCTACAATGTGAGTTGGAACATAGGGAGGAAAGCCATAAACCAAGAACCTCTGATTCATATAAGGAATGTCGAAGTTTCTACCATTATATGCGACAATAATGTCAGCCTTATTAATCAGGTCATACAGAGATTTAACTATCCTCTGGTCATTCTCAGTAATAGCCTCTATATCAGTTAGGCAGTCACCCATCACTTCCTCTTCATACAACCACTTTGCTGACCAGCATAACATAAAACTCTCTGAGATTGTTTGGTCAAGTGATATATTCTCCTTAAACCTCTTCCATACAAAAGCCTGCATTGGAGCAGTCTCTATGTCAAATATAAGAATCTTAGGCATTGATTCTTTTCTGACCATTTCTCTTAATTGTTGGATTGTATATTTCATATCTTAAATTTTAAATACAACTTAATTCCTCCTACTATAGCACCTAATATAACTAATGCAAGTAAAACCCAGTAGGATTTAGGATAAACCTTTTTAACAACTTCTACTTCTACAGGCACTTCCTTAGTTACATAGACCAAACTGTCTTTGTAAACTACCTTCTCTTTCCATTTAATTTGGATAGGAAGTGAAATGTCTTTATTTTCAACCTCTCCCATAAGATGATTTGAGAGTGTATCATTGTAGGCAGTGAAGGTATTATATGTAGTCTCCATCTTCAGAGTATCAAGAAGTCCAGTATAGTCCTTATAATGCTCGTGATAAACCTCGTGATAAATTGTAGAATCATGCCAGGCTACACTGTCCTTATATGTAACTATTGTAACTTCTGTTGTCTTAGGGACCTTTTTGGTGTTAGCACAGGAGGCTAGGGCTATACCTATTAATATATATAAGAGAACCTTTTTCATAACATAGTGAATATTTGTTTTCTCTGCATTCCAAACCTATTCTTAAGTCCAACATGTACCCACCTATTATATTCATTGATACACTGGTCAAACTTAAGATTCTTCTTTTTAAGAAAATCCATAACAAACTTTATGAATTCCATCCTCTTACCATTTGCTGGTATGAGGTCAGCGGCATAACCATATTTATGAGCAGAAGTTGCTGCTCCTCCAACCTTCCTGTTAAGAGCTTCACATCTAAATCCAGAAGAGATATAGATAGGACTACCCCAAGCTTCCCTTATTGGATTAAGTAAGTTTTCAATGAGCTCTTTAAGGTGTGCTGTCTCTGTTGCATTGGGAGTATTGTTAATCCCATATTGCTTTGCAACATCACTCTTTGTGAGTTCAGTAATTGTAAAATAAGTTTTCATGGGGACAAAGGTAAGTATAAAATATGACATATGCAAGTGTGTAAGGCACTTTTTTATTTTTTGGAAATTTTTTTTGAAATTTTTTTTATTTTTTTTTGATTTCAAATTTTTTATTTTTTTTTTTTTGA
>Ga0247611_10000301_pt1 | contig 101107 bp, 152 predicted proteins | sample 177DNAGHGhighgp2_FD_192422 | JGI IMG/M metagenome (GOLD analysis project Ga0247611, IMG submission 192422) | Sheep rumen microbial communities from Palmerston North, Manawatu-Wanganui, New Zealand - 1770 DNA GHGhigh gp2 | ecosystem: Host-associated > Mammals > Digestive system > Stomach >... | reverse complement strand
TGGACTATCGTTAGCGTAGCGATGGTATGATAAAGGAATGGCAAATGCTTGGAGTGCAAACGGAATTACCAAACATTGGAAGGACATGTATAATTCTTATGGATAGTTTGGTAAAGAGGCAGATAAAGTATTTACTGATTTTGGAAAACAGCAAAATGGTAAGAGCTCTGGAAATATGATGATTGCATTCGAAAAGCAGTTCTCAATTCCTATGGATTCTAAATCAGTTGCTGGTGCAATTGGAGATACTATTTCTGGAAACGATAGAGTTGTATAGGCTACTCTAGAAGATGTAAATAAATTGTACGGAGTATACGATATAGTTTCAAATACCGCAGGATTTACAAAAGAGCATAGAAATTCTACTACAAATTCTATAAGAAGAGCTATAAATACATACGGAGCTTCAAATACTACTATTACTCCGCTTGGTACAGGATATAGTTCTTTAAGAAAGGATACAGGATCGTTTAGTGTTATGCCAAAAGTTAGAGTTACTATAACAGATAATTCAGGAAAAATTGTATTTAAGAAAGATGCTTATTATGACATAAACTTACAAAGTGCAAGTACTAGCGGTGGTGCTTATTTGAGCGGGTATAAAGAAAATATTGGCCCTGGTCCAACGCAGATTGGAAAAGTAGGTTCACATTATGATCGTACTACTAATTCTTTTGTACCTAATGAAGTACATTATGATTTAAGTACTATTACCCCTTCTACAGGAATGAGAGAGTTTAATGTATATCCAGATTATAATAATTGGACTGGCTTTGGTGTATGGGATACAAGAGAAACAAATAAAAATCTAAAAGCTGGTCAATCTGAAAAATTAGGTACATATTAATGTATTAAACAATGGCTAAAAATAAACAAAAAATAAGAACTTCGTGGGCTGGCCAATATGCTAACGAATCGCTAAATTTAAAAAATATATCAGATATAAACGCAGGTACAAGATCTATAGAAGCTGAAACATAGGCTTCTATAGATCGTACTGACGATATCTTAAACGATATATAGCGAATGAAAGATGAGCGCAGAGCTTATGAAGCAGATCCAGATGGATATCTTAGTAAAAAATAGAATGAAAATTCTACACGTTTTTCTGAATGGGATGAATTCAATAAAACTGTAGAAACATTCAATCAAGACAACATTGGAGAAAAACATCCAACTGCTTCCAATTATGTTAAAAATGCTTGGGCGTATCTTGGTAGAAAAATGAATGATTTCCAAATTGGAGATTTTCAAGGCTACATAGATCGTACAAATCATTGGAAGGAATTATCGAAAGGTATAAGTAGATCTTGGGAAATAGAAGAGCGCGTAAATCAAATAAATGATGAAATACGTAAATTAGAATCATTAAAAATGTATTCTAATGAGGATGTGTTAAACGTAAATCAACAGATAGAAGATTTGTTATTTGAATAGAAAACTCTTCAAAAAGAGCATGAGGAGTTAAAGCCAGTTCGAGACGCATTTGATAGTTATATACCAAGTGGATTAAAATCTAGATATTACGATCTTGTATCTGGAAATGCAAGTAAAGGCGGATTGGCTAATATATTTTCAAATAATAAAATATTTGGAAGAACCTCTCAAATGCATGACGAAATGGGAGATTTTTTGCGTTTTACATCGCAACTATATACTCCTGGTATTACTAGATAGCGTCAAAAAGAAATCCTTAAAACAGCATTATAGACTGCAGATAATAAAATAGCAGAGTGGTAGAATGGTATAGATCTCAATATAAAGGATAGAGAAAAATATCCAAAGGTGAGCGATTATTATCAGCAAAAATTCGATAAAGGTGGCACTGATTTTTTTAGTGCTGATACATGGCTTTATGGAATGCCTGGTTTGATAGCCGGTTCTACTTCTGGTATGTCAAAAATTATACCTGCTATGTTGCTAGGTATAGCAACTGGTGGAGGAACTCTTGCAGCTGGTGCAGCGTATGGAACACTTGGTGCGCTTGCCACAGGTACGACTGGTTTTTTGGCAACTACGGCATTCAACTATGGTGCAGGAATAGCAGAAAATAATGCAGAAGTATCTGAATCGTATAACGAGAGAATAAAAGATTATTTATAGAGTCAAAAAGGTCAAAATGGAACATTATATGATGATATTGTTTTAGAAGGTCGTAAGAAGCTTAATTTAAAAAATGCAACAGACGACTAGGTATTTGAACAATTTAGACGTGGTTCTTATGATACAAACAATGTTGCTGTAAATAAAAAAATGATGCAGTTGGCTACAGGTATTGAAAATCAATTTCAAGACGATATGATGGCAACTACATATGGAGCATTATTTGAAAGTGCTTTGGAGGTCGTTCCTTTTGGAAAAGTAATAACTGCACCAAGAGCATTGAAATATGCAGCATTACGAACTTCGAAAGGTCGTAAATTTATGCGCGGAGAAACAATAAACCGGTTAAAAGAAGGATTTGTTGTCGGATCTACAGTAGGGCCTATAATGGGTGCAGTATATGCTCCAGCGCACATTATAGTAAAACCTATTTTAAATAAAGCTGGTCGCGTAGGAAAAGTCGTTTTAGATAATATATCTGAAGCTACAGGAATATCTAAATTTATACCAGAACAAACATTTGCTAAAAAGTTCTTAAATGAACCTAGAAAACGTTACCTAAAGGATATTACCGGTAGATGGATACTGTCTAGTGTTGAAGAAGGTATTGAAGAAGGAAAACAACATATATCTTCAGAAAAATATAAATCCGGACAATATACTTCGGATGTTATAAAAAGTATGGGGGAAACATTCCTCGATGATTTCTTAGCAGGTTCTAAGAGCGCAGGATTGATGCTTGCTATGACTACTGGAATGGAAAGCTTATTGCCTCTTTCTGATAGAGAAACTCTCAAAGAAATAAAGGGTGGTATGCTGCTTGGAGGACTTCAGACTGCTGTTGTTAATACAGCCAGTCAATATGCTCCTTATAGTTCAGAAATGTCTGCAAGAGATGCTATAGTTAATACTGTACTTACAGAAAAAGCTTCTGCTATAGATGCTTTAAATAAAGGTCGTATATATGCAGAAGCATCTAAAAGTAGTTCTTCATTCCAACATATAAAAGATGCGTTTAATGTTCTTAGAGAGAAGAACGAAGATGAATACAAAGCTACTGGTGAATATGCCATTGGAAAAGAATATATTGACGAAGAAGAAAAAGAATTTGAACGTGTAGCAAAGATAGCCAATGACGCATATACAATAAAACAAGCAGTCGCTCAAGGAATATCTAGGGGAACGGAAGAATATAATAACTTTGTAGCTCATAAAGCACTTGCGGAAAAACACTTAGAGGAAGAAACTGAAGTTCTTAATATTGCTCGTGAGAACTACAACGCTAAAAACGATGAAGTACAAACTTCATTCCTTACACAAGAGTTACAAAGACGTTCTGCGTTAATACCAGGAGAAGAGCAAAAAGAAGTAGAAGAAGCTGAAGAATTATCTGGAGAAGATTTATTAAAAACAGTAAATGATTACGTACGCACCAGAACAGTCGCAGAGTATACAGCATTGCTTAAGCGTAAATAGGAGCTAGAAATTTGTATAGAAAACGCACAAAGATCTAAAAAGAAGAACGTTGAAAAGGTACTTTAGAAATAGCTAAATAATGTAAATAATAGACTTAAAATTAGCAAACCAGCTGTAGCTAAACTTACAAATGCTGCCGAAACTACTAATCTAGACGATGTTGAAGATGTAGAACGAGATTTGATAAATGATCGTACTAATCACGATGAATTAGTAGATCTTTATAGGCAAGTTCTCCTTGCTACAGACGATTACGACTTAGCTAAAGAACAATATGATCGTATAACAGGAAAAGCTTATTTAGACGACAAAGAGTTGACACCTGGCACAAAGTTTGATATGAATAATGATATCGATCGTATTATATTTAAGGGTGGACAAGCTAAGAAAGTAATGAAGAGTACATAGGATACTATCAATGACGATGATGATTTTATGTCTGTTGTTCTTCAGGACTTCCAAGATCGTACGGATGATGAAGGTAACGAAATAATATCTCCAGAAGAGAAAGAGGAAATCGAAGAAGCTCCTCTTTCAAATGATCCAGAGCAAGAGTTTAAAGAAGAAATATTGGCTGCATCTGGTGTAGAAAATCAACCACAAACTACAACTACAGAACAACCTGCTGCACAACCTGTAGAAACAGTTCAAGAAACGCCTGTAGAGGCCGTTTAGAGCCATTCTGAGACCGTTTCTGTCCCTCAGACTACAGTTGTTCCAGAAGCATCAGAAAAGACAGAAAAACGCGGCACAAATCCTTTTTCTAGAACTCCGCTTCCTGAAAAATACGAAATTGCAGAAGGATATATTCCAGATGGAGTAGAAGTTCTCGGTGTTCACGAATTACGAGAAAGTGAAAATAAAGCTACCGCTACTGTTGTTGTTAAATACGATGACGGTAGTATTGACAAAATGGAGGTTGCACTTGTCAGAAAACAGACAAATAAAAATACAAACCAACAAAAAATAATAGACGAATTACATCGTCGCGCAGAAGCATCTAAATCTCGTGTAAAGAAAGTTACATCAGAATATTATCTCATAGAAGTAGGAGACGAGCTTATACAAATGCCTCGCGTACACTCTGTAATGCCTAAATACTGGTATCAAGATGGTAATTATGCAGCTGCTCTACAATTAGGAAACGTGTTTGATAATCTTGCCAGAATGTTCTTTGGAGATCCTAGGAATATAGAATTGTATGAATACGATAGAGAAAAGTTTGTAAACGAATGGTTTAATCTGCCAGTATCAGAAGATCCTAATAATCCAAATAGTTTAGATAAAACGTATAATTCTTTATATACAAGTAAAGAAGCGTTTGCTAATACAATAAAAGACCTCTACGAACTAGCTAAATAGTATAGAGATCTTGGTTGGATGCTATCTACAGACAAGATTGTATGGTACTCAGAATTCGAATCTGGATGGGTTGCTGGAGAAACAGATATGGTAGCTGTAGATAAATATGGTAATATACATATCATTGACTTTAAAACAGCCAAAGGATTACGCCCGTTTGAGAGATATACAAATGCTGATGTATATCGTACAAATAAATATCAAGATTTACTTTCTACACTTACAGAAGATGACTTCAAAGCTGGTCCTAGAGGTAAGGGGTTAAGTAAAGCTGCTAGAGATATAAAGAAACAAATAAGAGAAGCAGAAGGCCGTAATAAAAATATACTTATAACATGGGAGAATGGTAAAGCAGTATTGATATATGCCAATTCTAATTATTATAATAATAATTCTTCTTTCAGAAAAGGTCCTAAGTCTAACGAATACTCATATTAGCTTACTGCATATGCTGAGATGATATAGAAGCAACTTACGAATGTAGTAGATCTAGAAGTTGTAGGATTTAGAACAACTTATACAACAGATGAAAAGAATAATCTCGTAGAAGTTTCTGTATTAGAGAATTAGGTTAACGGTAAACCATTTAGAATAAAAGTATCTTTCAGTGATGAAATGAAAGGTATTCTTAACAATGAAGGTACTGCTGTTCAACCTGTAGAAAAACCGAATGTTGAAGTAGTAGAAGCTAAAGAAGAGGCTGAAACTATAGTTCAAACACAACAGGAAGAAGCTGTTAATAATGACAAACTTGTACCAAAGAAAACTACTGTTGCTCCAAACGAATCAACTTCAGCATCTGCAGAACATCTTGGTTATTCAAATATAAATCCAACTTTAATTGAGCGAGATAAAGAATTAGCAAAACTAACAGCGTCTCCTACGTTTATAAGTGACTGTCTACAGAAAGGTCTTATTGAACTTTATACAGAAGAAGTAAAAGGAAAACCTGAAGTATACGCTAGAATTACATATAATGGTAAAACATACGAACGCATATTTATATGGTCAACTCCTGCACTTTTATAGAAAGTACAAAGTTTAGAAAAAGATAAGAAAGAAGGACAAAGAATTGTAGCAACAGCGCTTAAACGTACAGGCGGTAAGATTGTTAATCAAGATGGTGGTAAATCTGTAGCTCTTACAGAAACTTCATTATTAGCTGGAGTAAACCTGCAAGATCTTGAATTTTCTGCAGCTGACGGACGATTTGGATTTGTAAAAGACGGAAACCTTTTTACATTCGACAATGGAGATACAAATCAGATAAGAATACTACAGAGTGGTATGAAGTAGCCAAATGGAACTATTGTGATGCGGAAAAATTTAAATCACAAGGAGAATCCAACTGATACAACGCCAATAACTGTAACTAGGAAGACATTTAAAGATAGTGCTGATTTTATTATTGAGTCACTTAAACAAATTGACGCTATTGATCAACCTATTATAACTACAATAAAAGGTAAATCTGTTAGTACTGGAATAAGTAGAAAGCAATCCCTTTCGTTGTTATTACCAATAGTAAAAAATATAGAAAGTGCTGAAAGTTATGCTTTACTTAGAGATACTGTTAATCCTAGTACATTCCATGTAGTAATAAGATCTCAGCAAGCTCCAATTATATCTGTAAATATGCTTGATCCGTAGTCTGTAAATAACTTCAAATAGTTCTTACAGAATACAGATATGCCTTTACATAATAAGGTTCTTGTTTCTAGAATCGGTAAAGATACAAACAATACACTGAGTATATTTAAAGAAGTAAAGAAGTTTTTCGGACAACATGGAGAAACAAATTCACTTGTAATAACTCCAGACATAAAGTTTGATAGATCTGATATACAAGGTAATGGATTAAGCGGTTTTGCATGGTATATAAAAAATGGAAGACTTATTACAGACTTTAAAGATATAGAAGCTCCTCTTGTTAGTGTAGGTGATGCTGGATATTTTGGAGAAACTAAAACAGATACTCCGATAAATAAAGTACCTACTATATCTGAAGAATTTGGAAAACCAGAAGATAATGATATAATAGATATTCAGTTCAACGATTTACCGGATAGCAGATTAGAGAAGCGACTTGCAGGTAAAGATAAGAATAAACCTAAATTAACAGAAGAGCAAATTAAAAAGAATCTTAGGCCAATATTAGGTAATGAAGTTGATGATCCAGCTATTATAAAAATTATAATTACTGTTGCTACAGATCCAAGATTAGAAACTGCTTCTGTTGTTGGTCTAGCACATTCTGATGGAATTGTATTATATGGCGGTGCTTTTGAAGGTGTAGAATACCACGAGGCTTTCCACAGAATATTTGAATTGTTTGTACCAGCTAAAATAAGAGATAAAATATACGATAAAGTATCTAAAGATTTAGGTTTAGATCTCAGCAAAGATAGTAAAGATAACGACTACATTGGACATAGACTTGTAGCTGAACATGTTGCTGATTGGTATATGGACTATAAAGCCGGAGAATGGAAAACCAGATTCTCTTTTGTTAATAAAGTCTTTAATTGGCTTCGCGATTTTGCTAACGCGTTCTTTAGAATTAGTGATCGACAGATGTATCAAATATTCAGAGACGTGAATAGTGGTAAATATCGTAGCGAAAGACGTAAAGGTAAATATGATACCGAAAAGAAACGTTTCAAAGATTTGTTTGGCGAACTCAATTACGAGGTACATGGTCAAGGGTTTACACATCTCATGAACGATCCTATGTACGAAGATGCTAAAAATACAGCATTCTATTGTATAATGCTCGGCCAAGATATAGATGTTTCTGGCAAGAGCGTAACTAATACCAAGATCAATAGACAGGTATTCATGAAAGGTGCAGATAGATTACTCAAGGAAGGATATGATATATTTGGTACTCAGGTAGAACCAGATCAAAAGACACCTGGTCAATTAGTAATGTCAGAGTTATATTCTAAATTTGAAGCTGTTTCTGATGATATTGCTGCAATGTTTGCAAATATATCTACAGATTATAAGAAAACTCGTAGAGAAGAAACAGAAGAAGATTTAGATGGCGACGAAGTAAGTATAGCATCTGCTTGGGATGATAATTTCTTTAAATGGGATTACGAATTTAGTAGATTTGATAAGTCTACTTCAAGAGTAAAATACTTCTTCGCTAGCATTCCAGATATGTACTATGATGAACATCATAATCTTATTGCTTCTACAAACGGATTAGGAATGCCACAGATGCTTCCTATGAAATACGTATTTAATGAAGCTCTTTCTCATCTTTGGGATATTGATACGCTTGATGAATTAGTTCAACGTTTGTGGAAATTATCTCATCAAGATCCTATGTGGTCTGTAATAGCTCTTAGAATATAGAATTTGCTTACTAAGAGAAGTGATGCAGACGTTGAAGCTCTATTAACATAGTTGATGAACACTATACGCTCTAATAGACATACGTTCATGTTAGCTAAAGCTGTAGAGAATTCCGAAGGTGTATATACTATTAATATGTAGACGTCTGATGCTGATTATAACGCTAGAGAATATCCTATACAATGGAGTCAAGTATTATCAAAAGGTGGATCTGATATATTAAAGGTAAACAAAAACGGACAACTTGTATTTAATCCGAACAATCCGGAAGCAGCTATAGCATTTAAAAAGATAGCTAGACTGTTTGATTTTAGTGCAGTTTCCAAGGACGGAAAACAACTATATGTTGGATTAAAACAGATGTTATCTGATGCTCCTGTAAAATAGAAGAAGGTACTTGTACTATGGGATGTAGTTGGTACTGAAGATTATGTGTTCAGTGAGTATTCTGATCCAGAAATGATAGCCGCTTCTCCAAAACCAAAACGTAATTTTACAACTAGAGCAATTACTGATCTTAACGATCCAGTACAACTTGCTAAAGTTAAAAGAGCTATTTGTGAATCGTTGAACGCTATAGGAATAAATATACATGTTCACGAGTTTGATTATATGCTTACTCATAAATACGGATCCGCTGATGCAGATGCTCTTAGATAGATGGTAAATTCTATAGACGAAAAGGATTCTATAAGTAGCTTCTTATATTTCTTGAATACTATATCTAATGGAAAATCTCTAAATATAGATAAGGATGGAAATATACGACTGAAGAATGGTAAAACTGTTAAGTTTGAAAATGTATTTGAAAATCTCGCATTTGTAAAAGAGCTTGGTAACTGGAAATATCAATATAGACACTCTAAAGATGAACTTACTGTACTTGCTACAGGCAATAACCGATTCTATGAGATGTCCGATAATGATTTATTCTCAGATACAATTAGGTCATTAAATAAACGTACTTAGTGGTATGAAGATCTTAAAGCTGATGTATATAACTACTATATAGATCCTATGCCAGATGCAAATGGAGATCATCATTCGTATGGCTCTTATGTGTTAGATTAGCTTACAAAGAATCCAGAACTAAAACTACAATTACATCACTTAATAGGCTTTAAGACTGATAAACAAGGAGATACTGGACAAGATTATTTTGAGATAAGTAGAAGAGAAGACTATCTATCTAAAGTTGCTATACTTGAATCTGGTGGTATATTATCACTTACTTTATCTGATAAAAAGAAGTATGTTTACTTCTAGGGAATAAAGTTACCTGGATTAGACTATTCTAATGTACTTGATCAAGATGGTAATATAATACCAAGTGCACAGAACGCTATTCAAAAAACCCATTCTGAAGAAGATGGAGGTATTGATCAGCTTGATTCTGTAGTAACTTAGTTCTTATCTTATGCTAAGTCCGAATATGAATCCATTAAGAAAGCTGCAACAGATCCAGTAAACGTAAAGAATTATAAAGAACAAGGTAAACGATTCTCTTCGTTATTGGGTGTATGGGAAGATACATACGATAAAGATGATAACTATACAGGAGAACAGTTTATTTCTTTCAACGATAATACTAAGTCTTGGGAAGAGAACCTTGGTATAGCAGAAGCTTATTTCTTTGATAGAACAGAAGATGAATAGAAAGCTCTTATTAAACGTAATCTTAACAAGATACTTGATAAAGAACTCGCTACTGCTGAAAGTTTAGGCTTAATTCAAAAGGTAGGAAATAACAAAAATAACTATTTGAATTATAAGAACATCGGTTTAAATAATGTAGCTATTTCTTCTCTAGCAAATGCTTATATGACTAAATATCCAGGTATATCACAAGATATAGCACAATCTATAGCTGTTGTAGTATATCTAAATGATATATCCAATAAAGCTATAATGTCTGGACAAGAGATGGAACGTTTAATGTCTGGAAATCCTGCATTCTACAAATGGAAGTATAATAGTAAAGGAGAGCTTGTAGATCGTACGGTAGATGAATTAAAACGTCTTGGTGGTCTTGGTTCTACTGGTACTAATAACTTTACAGAGCTTGAAAATATACCTGATAAATATAAAGAAGGTAAATACCGCTGTGCAGAAGTTGATAATGAAGAGATTGCATCTCCTCAATTAGACTATTTGCGTGAGAATATGTATGCTTCAGAACTGCGACAAAATGTCATATATGATAGACTTGAAAAAGAGAGAAACTTAATGCAATAGCAGCTCGATTTTGATATAAAAACTATTCGCGGAGACAGAGAAATGACGCCTATAGAGAAAGAAGCTGCTGTTAATGAGCGTAGAAGACTGTTTACAGACGATTTAAAGGCTCTTAGAGAGGAAATTACAGACTAGGTGGATAAACAATCCATCGAGTAGATAGAAAGCGCTTACAAAGACTCAGAATTGCTTAATTTGAGCAAATAGAAAGCTGAGGTTGCTGCTAACTCCTTTGCAGGCAAAATTGACGTTGCAGACGGTGGTGCATATGTTACTGATGAGATGTGTGAAATGTTGCTAAGAATGGAGGGTTCTTGGTCAAAAGAAGTCGAAGAAGCTTTTGATATTCTTAGAGGACGTAAAAAAGCTGATTATTTAGGTAAATCTGAAGCTTATCAAAAAGTACTTACTACGGTCATAGGTAATCAAAAATATACAGCTTTTGGTAGAAGGCTAAATAACGGAGTATCTATACCATACTATCATAAGATGGCTCTATTCCCAATATTTGAATGTATTGCTACAGGTAAGATGAGTAATATATTTGATAAGATGAAAGAACAGGGAGTAGATATGTTGTTAGTCAATTCTGCTGTAAAAGTAGGTTCTCAAGGTTCAAAACCAATTGTTTGGTCTGAATTTAGAGAAGATGATAATGCTGAAAACGCTAACAACTTTACTGATCACGGAATAGACGGATGGAGTTGGAAACCTACATTTAAAGAGTCATTTAATTTCAATACATACGACGTAGATTTCTCATATCTCAGAAAACAGCTAAATACTGATCCTAAAGAAGACGAGATGTTACGAATGGGTACGCAGGCTCAAAAGATTATATTTTCCAACTTATTCCAAGGTAGAATGTACAAAACACAGTCTGGTGAAGAAATACGTGGAGAAGCTTTACAACAGCGTATTATGAGCTCTATGAATTCATTATCAGATTTAGGAGTACAAAAACTTAATAAACGATTCTTTGTTACTGATAATGAAGGTAATCTATTAAATGCTGCTGGAGATATTATAACAGATCAAAATTCTCCAGATAGATAGATAGATATAGAGAAATTCGCTAAGGAAGTTAGTCGTCTAATGAGTGATAGAGGGGCGGATAAGAATGTAATGAAAGCTCTTGAAGTAATATCTACTGCTACAGGCAAAGAAACATCTATACCGCTTGGAGCTATATCAAATGCTTCGTGGCTTGAAAGTGTTCTTATTTCTATGATCAATAAGGATGTAGTAGATGTCAATACTCCAGGTGCATTCTTTATTCAGCGTTCTGTATGGGCTATGCAAGGTCAACGTATGTATAGTCAAGATAAAGGTAATATTGTAGGCAGACAATTATACAATGGAAAACGTCTTCAAATGATAAATGAAGAAGGGTCTATGGATTGTGTGTTATCTCTAGATTATTTCTCTCACATATTACCAAAAGTACAATCTGACGAATACGAATTAGATAGCAACGGCGATTATGTATATGTAAAAGGTAATGATGGTCAGTATAAGAAAGATAAATATGGAAATTATATAGCAAAGCGTAAGATGCGAGAAATGTCATTTGATGAGGCTAGACAATGGCTTTTAGATAATGGTATAATCGGAGGAACTGCCAATATAATTGCATATCGTATTCCTACACAGGCCGAGTCTTCTATACATGCTTTACGTTGTGTAGATGTTTTACCTGTAGTTAGAGATACTGTAATACTACCAGAAGAATTTACTAAGATTACTGGCTCCGATTTTGATATTGACAAACTCGGTCTTTCTACTATAAATTGGAATGTAGATAATAAAAATATAGCATCTGATGAATTTGAAGAAGGTACTGAACAATACTATCAAAATAGATTAATTAGAGACTTTATTACGTTATTACTTGATAAGAATACTATAAACATATTACATAGATCTATCGATAACGATACTAAATTGCTTACAGATATAGTAGAAGAACTTGAAGGTGGCGCTGCAACAAAAGAAACACCATATAGTTTCTATTCGTTGTCTACGCAAACAGAACGCAAGAATGATTACATTACTGGTAAGATTGGTATAGGTCCGTTCGCTTTGAATAACAACAACCACATTCTTACGATGTTGTATGATGTTAGATTTAAGGATATTCCAGGGACTATAATGTCTACATTAGGTCTTACTAATCTTGCAAGTAAAGAAGATGTTGACCATAATTCCGTAATGTCTTGGATTTCTGCACTGATTAACGCTCACGTAGATATTGCTAAAGATCCTTATATAAGTAAATTGAATGTAAATCCATACACATACAATCTTGTAAATACATTAATACGCACAGGATTTGGTAAGAATACATTCTACTTCACCACTCAACCAATAATGAAAGAACTTGCACAAGCTTATATGAATGCTGCAAGCAGTTATATGGCTAATAAGAACAAATCTCAATATCAGCTACAAAAAGAAGCTGTAGAAGAAGTGGCCAAAGTTCATTTTGGAGACATGGAAATAGGTAAGTATAAGTATGAAGATCTTATAGATATTGTAAATCCGGAAAGATCTAAAATGAGAGAATATATTAATAATATATTTAAAACCATTGTAGACGAAGGTATATTACGCAAAAACGCTAATAAAGAATATAGTATAGGATCTACAATAAATGCAAACGGAGAGGATTTGCAATTAACTGGAGAACAGATTCAGTTCATTGTTTATTTGGTTAATATGCAGTTTGATCCGTATGCTCGTTCCGTATCAAACCTTGTTAAATATTCGAAGATTGACACAAAGAAACACGGTAAGAGTTATACAGAACAGAAATTATACGAACAAGGTTTTGAGGAATTGTTTTTCGATAAAAATGGAACAGGATTGTTTGATGAATTTGGCATTCGAAGAATGGCTAGAGAGTCTTATATTGAAACTAAGACTAGAAATGCTATTGCGATGACAGAAAATATCTTAAAAGGACAATTCTTACAAGCTACTCCGGCATTCAATGATGCTGTATAGTATATATTATCTGCAATAGGTAGAAGCGGTTCTAAAGATGTAGATTTAAATAATAAGATCTCTAGAATTATAATGGCGGCTGTTAAATCAGAATTTATTAATGATTATGCGGCTAATTTAAGACCAAACAATCCTACGTATATTAGAGATCTTGTAAGTGAAAGCGAAGAAACATTTGAATTCTCACAACCAGCTGGTTAGAATGATATATCGTTAAGATCTAAATCCAATTATAACTTATCTTCGTATATCGGAGGTAGAGCATTGATTACATTTGATGCCACGAAAGGTGTTATGAAAGTTGGTCAAACGTTTGATGGCGGAGTTATAGTAATAAATGTTGTAAATAATAAAGATACGTCTACTTATACACTTAGTGCTCCTGTTACAGGTGTAAATGAAGAGCTTAACGAAATTACAACACCTATAACAAGAAAAACGTCATCTACAGGTACAATTAGACTTACTAAAGGAAAGAATACTATTTACGATAGATTCGATAGACTTTTATTTGATATAAAAAACGATCCTCAATACACGGATGTTTTAGATCAAGCCGGAGAACCTATTAATATGTTACTTAGAAGTCTTGTACATGGTCGTACGTTTGATTATAATGCTCCTATAACAAATATTTATAGGGAGATGCCTGACACGTATGCAAATCTCAAATTCTTGAAATTATTCAACGCTCTTGATTAGAATGGAGTAGAATCTAACTATATCATCGATGGATGGGATGAATTATTACACGATAATAAACATCCACTATTGAAAGAATTTGCGGAAGATCTTGTTGTGTATGCGTTTGTAACATCTGGAGACCAAGGTGGTTTTACTAAAATGTTTAAGTAGGTTCCATTCTCTTGGAGAAAAGAATCTGGTTATGGTGATTTTATAAGAGATAAGATACGTAACTTTGGATCTGAACAAATAAGTAGAGAAGTTCTTAGAGATGCTATTCTTAATAACTGGTTCGATAACGATATTGTAAGAACGTATTATTCTACAAAGACCACTCAAGATGGTAATACTAAATTGCCTCAATTTATCACATATAGTGGGGAGACAGCTGCGTTCCCAGGACCATAGTACAATCCACTAATACTTGCAGCATTGGCTTTAAATGAGCAAGGTGTATATGAACCATCTATTGATGCTAATAATGCTCCAATGTTTATCAAAGTACCTCGTACAAATTATAAAGCTGCTAAGGATAGTCAACGTGCATATACTGTATATGAGAAGATTGACACCGGTATGAAGCAAGATAAACAAGGTAATTGGATTAAATTCCCAATATACATTAAGGTAGAACCTAAGGGTAATCAGCTTAAAGGTAACTACTTAATGACTGAGTATGGTAGAAGTGACGCTAGAGTAAGTGAATATACTCCGAAAAAAGAAGCTTTATCTAAAGCATACAAACTTGGAGACTTTATAAGTAGACAAGTTGTACAAGATATGACTAATAAATGGAGTTAGAATTATGCTAATATTGTAGAATATTTAAATAACTACAATACATTTATAGATAAGTTTGAAGGTAATATGCGAGAATTTAATAAAGCTTTAAGCAATCCTTCTAGTACAAATGGTTAGACTAATAAGATAAAATTTCAAATATATAACAGATCTACTGCGGAAAACGATACTAATGTTTTATATGTATTTACCGACAATACAGATAGAACGTCTGGTAAAGGAGTTATATCAGACAATTCGTGGTATTCTAGTAGATATGGTAAAGGAAAATCTTATCCGTCCGTCACATCTGCAGTAGTAAGGGGTTTAAATAATGCAAGACCAATTAGTACATAGAGATGGTATCATGATGGTGCAAAAGGAGAGTCTGGTAGATGGAACGATTCTGATTTCGAAGAGTTTAAGAAAGTTATTGATGCTGAAATACAAGATATTATATCTGAATGGGATACTGGAAAATACGAATATATCTATTTCCCATTAGGAAGCAATAACGGAGAATATTTTAACGGAATATTTAATGGTAAAATATCTCAAATAACAAAACAAAGAACTCCAAAATTATTTAATTATCTTGTACAAAAGATGCATGAATTAAATGATCATTTGTATGAACAAGAAGTTAAAGAGAACGCTGAGAAAGACGGAGAAGAAATTAAAGGTTACTGTAAAAATCAATAATTATGCAAGCATTTTGTCCAAATTTAAACAATAAAAATATAAAGAAAGAGTTTGAAGAGATTGTAGATGCGCTTGGAGAAGATCTTGCGTATTATATATGGAATAAAACCGAAGGGGAAGGACTTGGAAATCATCCAGGTCTTTCCGATTCTTCGGAATTTACGGAAGCTCTTTCTTAGAATAATGGAGATAGAAAAACTACTATATCTAAATTATCTTCTGAAATAATATTTAATAAAAAGACAGAAACTCCTATACAATTTCAAGATTCTCAACAATTATTATAGGTCATAAATATACATAGAGAAGAGTATATTAAATCTGTAATTGAACAATATAAAAAATCTTCTGAATTAAAAGAAGACGAGTTGTCTAATGCTATTTTAAAAGTCAAGGATAATGCTCGCAAACAGTTTGATTTAGACGAAATAAGTAAACTTAAAACCAGAAAAGATTTATCAAATCAAGAAAAACAAGTAGTTTTAAGTTTATTGTATAGAGATCTTGAAATAGTTACTGGTTTGCAGCATGCAGAGTCTATACAGAAGAACTTAGATAAAGAAACTCTTAACATTATCAAGGAGGGTACTAAAACTAGATTACGTTCTCATTTAAATCGTACAACTAAGCAAACAAAGCTTATTAATGATTTGAAAGATCAATTAGCTCAGATAGAGAATGTAAATCCGGAAGATATTGATGAAATGTTCAAATAGATTGAACAATTCTTAATTAATGCTGAACAAGAAATTCTTAAGACTCGTAGATTTATAGACGAGCAACTTGTTAGTAAAGATATATCTACATGGGATCCTCAACAGATTAATTACATTCGCTATGATCTTCTTGGATATTATGATGGCATTCTATCTCAATTATATAAACTGTTTACAAACGATTCTAAGGTAGGAGAGTTAAATAAGCTACGTGCGCAGAAAGCGTTAGAATTATCTACTTTATCTGACGAAGAGAAACAAAAACTGAGTAAAGAAGATCAAGAAACAATGTATTCTCAAGATCTTTTAGAGCTTACAACATCTCTATAGCGTGTGGTAGATAGTATGCAACAAGACTACCAAGACAAAGTTGCTATTCCATACGCTAAGAAAGTTCTAACTGATTTTGTATATGAATCTGATGCAGTTAAGGATAAAGATACGTTTATTCGTAATATGATACGTTGGATAGAACAAGATACTGTATATGGCGATCTTGCTGCTGGTGAAATAGCTTTAGGTATGGCATCTCGTTCTAGAAGTTCTGTTATCAACATTGTTGAGAAAATGATGTCTGATATAGAGTTTGAAAAGAATAGAGAAATACTTAAAAAAGGTAACGAACTTATACGACTATACAACAAAGTAAGACCGGCAGGTTCGCAAGTAGATTTCAAAAACTTCCAGAAACTATTTATGGAAATGGATGGTGAAGATGGAACCTCTGGTAAATTCACAGGATATTTTGTTCGCGACAGAAACTATGGTAAGTTCTATAAAGATAAAGATACATTTGAAGCTTCATTAAGAGATAAATATGCTAAGAAAGGTCTTAAATGGAAATATAACGAATACAATGATGGTTATGATTTAATATTTCCAGAAGAGGATCATACAGCTGATAATTCTATATATAATCAATATTATGACGAGTTAGATGAATGGCTAAATACACATTGTGAACGTCGTTATAAATTAGAATACTATAAGAAAAAGCGTAGATTCCTATCTCCCGCTGCCTTACAAGCTCAACAATTAATACAACATCAGATTGATATACTTTCGTAGAAAGGTATGACAGAAGATGGATTTATAGATTCTTCAAAACTTACTCAGGTAGAACGTCAACGTTTAGCTGATTTACGTAAAGAAAAGAGAGAGTTAGCTTGTCCTTATATATTCAATAGTTTATCTGACGGCACTGTAACTCTTAAAGAAAAACAAGGAGAAGATGCTGAGATTGCAAGATAGATAACTAATTGGAATAGATATATAGCTGACCATGTTAAATATAAGCAAAACGACGAAAAGTTTAATGCTGCGTTAAGTAAATTTGAAAAAGATAGTCCTGAATATAAGCAATTTTTAGCAGATAATCGTATACAGGTAATTAATCCAGAATTTTGGAAATATATATTACGTAAAGCTCCTAAACAAAAACAAGAGTATAGAGAACTTGCTGATAGACATAGAGCTATTATAGAGCATATAAAGAGACGTGGTGGTTTTACTCAACCTAATCTTGATTTACTTGGATTCGGTATAAATACAGACACAAGCGTATGGGAAGAATTACAACGTCTTGAACAACAAATGGAAGAAATTAAAATTCGTCCAGAAGAAAAGTAGGAAACTGAAGAGTATATACATTCATTCTTAGTATCTTCTACTAAAGAAACTGATAAAAAATTCTTAGACTGGCTTGGAGAACGTTGGAATTATGAAATAGACGCAGACGATTCTGCTGCTGAAAAATTTAAGAAATTATTCACGTACACAGATTATAAAGGACGGCAGCGTTATCTTAAAGTATTCAGTATGACTTCTCCTAATTCTTTTAGCATAAAGAAAGAAGGAGGAGAATCTATACCTACCACTATATATCAATATTCTAGTCAATTTTCAGAATTAGATGAATCTTCAGATTTTGTAAATACTAAATACAAAAAGGAGATTAAATACTCCATGTAGCCAAAAGTTAGAAAAGAAGGTACGAAACGAGTTTAGGGTACTGTAGATTATACTAACGATAACTATCAAAAGATATTAGAAAATGAAGGATATAAAAAGTTATATGATAAACTTATATAGCTTATGGAAAAAGCTAACGACATGATTCCTTCTAAGGCTATAGAACGTCGTTTCTTACTTCCTCAAATAACAGGTAGAGGTATGTCTATACTTGGTAGAAGTAGAAGTTCTGCTGATTTATTTGCTTCGTTAAACTATGGTTTATAGGATTGGACTGGTTTAAAGTTCGGCAAAGATGGTAAACCAGAATTTGATGATAGTTTGATGTAGCAGGATACTGATGTTTCTACGAATTGGGATTTACCAAGACGTCCAGACGGTACTATAGTAAATAATATACCTGTACGTTTTGTAAAGCGATTGTAGGATCCTTCTATTATATCTTCTGATGTGTTAGGTTCTGTATTATTATATTATGATATGGCACTTAATTATAAACTAAAGTCCGAAAAACTACCAGCATTTGAGCTTATACAAGAAGCCATTAATCCTAATACAAAATCTAAACAATCTGATAAAAATAAGCTACCAAAACAGTATCAGAAAATGAAGTAGCTTATGGATTATAGAATATATGGTAAAGAATCTAAACTTGGTGGAGATGAAACTAAAACGTATTCTAAATTCTAGAAGTCAACAATGTAGATTTCTAAGAAATTTAGAAGCTTAGCATCGATGTCAATGCTTGCATTGAATTTTACTACAATTGAAGTAGGTTATCTTGATGCATTACTTGGATCAATAGCAGACGCTGTAGGTGGTAAATATTTTACAACCGAAGATTTACGAAAAGGTTATTGGTAGGCATTTAAATCGTTACCTAACGTAATAGCTAATTTAGGTAATCCTGTTGTAGATGATTGGATGGTAGCTGCTATGTAGTATAATCAATTATCTAAAAGTAATTCTGATATATTTGGTAGAACCGACCAATCTAGATGGAGCAGATTACTTTCTGAAACTAGAATGGGTGGTTATACAATGGCTGATTATCTTATAAATACTATGATTCTTGGTGCAACATACAATCATTATAGACTCGTATAGATGCCAGACGGGAAATCTAAAAAATTTATGTCTAAGACAGACGCTATTGATATATATACTAAACACGGATATACTGAAAAAGATGCTATAGATAAATGGGAATCAGAAAAAACAACTCTACGTCAGGCTTATTATCAAGAAGATGGTTTATTAAAAATTAAAGATGATTTTAAACAGTATATAAATAAAAAACTTGAAAATCAAATAGCTGGTAGACTTAGAGATAGAACTTCTGTGTATAATGGTATAATCCCTCAAACAGAAAAAGCAGCTATTCAACAGAATGTATTTGGTTCATTCTTAACTCTTATGCGCAACTTTTATGTAAATACATATTGGGAAAGAGCAAGAACTGGATATGATTATGCTACCCAAGAAGAAATTGAATCAAATAAATTTAATATGTATACTTCTGATTCTGCTGGTTCTGTTAATTTTGAAACTGGAGAATTTGGTAACGGTTTGTGGTTTAGTGCATTAAAAGGATTTTACAAATATATTCAGAATGTAAAAGCTTTAATTACGCACAAAGATATTAGACAGCTAACAAATGATCAAAAATATGCTGTAAATCGTATATTAACTGAAGTAGCTATTATCGGAGCTTGTGCTTTCTTAATGGTATGGTCTATAGCGTTTGCTAGAACAAACGATTATGACGACGATAAGGAACCTATGTGGACATTAAATATATTTGATCCAGAAGGAGAAGATAGAGGTATACTTGAGTTCAACGGTAATAATGCTGGTGATAAAATGTTAAACTGGACACGTTGGAAATTAGCTTTACTTGCTACTAGAACTTTCACAGAGCGTTCAACGTTCTATTGGCCTGGTACAGTTACAGAGTTGATTAGTTCTCCATCAACAGCAAAATCTTATCTTGATGATTTAGGATATTCGCTTGAACTATTTATGGATTTGTTCGAGATAAATGGACACGATAGAAACGAAATGGTTCGTTCTGGAGGATATAAAGGTATGACAAGAGGTACTAGAGATATAATGAAGATTACAGGAGCAACTGGTTTAGATAATGTTATTCGTAACTGGCATACTTCTGGTATTAAGTCTACTTTAAACTGGTACCAAGGTGTATCTCCTAACAATTTCTTAATTCCTAATAAATCTACTTGGGAAAAAGAACAAGGAATAAAATCTTCAAGTAAAAGCGGAGGAAAGAAAAACAAAATTGTTTATTAACAAATAAGTACGCAAAAATCTCGCGTATCTTATGTATTGTTGTATTAAAATATATACAAATAAAAAAGGGCAAGTGTGCTATTTCTGCACACCTGTCCTTTTATTTTATTCTTCGATATAATCTTCTTCTGGCAAAATATTATTAGGTGGGTCACACATCACGGTTCCACGCATGATATTAAACATGACCCATTTATCTGTAAACTGCCAAAATCGTAAAATACGCAGTTTAGTCAAATCACCTAATAATACATTTCCATTTATTAAACGCCGTATATTAGCATTAGACGTAAACGTGTATATTATATAGCTTTTTCCATTAATATACACAATTTTATATCCATAAAAAGATTTTATATCTCTGAACTTATAGAAAACCTTTGACGATTTTTTATTATCCCATTTGTACATGAGAAATATATGATTGTCAAGAAAGGGACGATTTATATCCTCTACATAACAATCAACAAATGTATCATCCTGAATATCATCAAGTGATATATTCTCATCAATCAAAGGTATAATTACTTTGTATATATTGCTCATAGGTTCAATGACTCTGAGCCATCGCCTTCATAATATTCTCTACTATGTTCCCACAAATTGTGATCTTGATGCCACATAATCTCTTTCATCGCATTCATTATTGTTTCTTTACGAGAATCAATCATGTAGTAGTCAAGTTTAAATACACGAATTTCATTCGATCCTGTAGTATCAATTCCTATAATATACCAATCATAAGTCCAACTATTAGGATCTTCTTTTAGTTCGTATTTTAAATACCAAACAACTGCTTGATAATAGAAACATAGCTGTCTGCAATAGTCATACATCTCTATACTTTCTTCAAAGTGCCACAGTTTAGCTGTAGTCTTTAGATCGTATATTGTAGCTTTTTTATTTCTAAAGTCTAACATAAGACCATCTAACAATGATTTACATTCTACTCCAGCTGCCATTTTTACATAGTATGTCCAATTGATGTGAAACTCATGATGGTTTTCAAATATCACATTATCATTACTATCTCGTAATACTTTAGATGCTTCTATTATAGGATAAGCAAGTTTGTGAGCAAGTATGTTTTGCTTGATTTTCTCAAGCATTTTTGCTTCTGAAGGAGTAATCATAATCCTCTTATCATCTGACTTAAGGAAGTCGATATAATCCTTCAACGTAGAGGCTATTTTAAGGCCTTCTGACAGCATTTTGTCTTCTGACTTTCCTGCTGTACTATATGCCTGTTTATAGGCGTCTAGAATGGCTCTATTTGGCTCTATTTCTAATGAAGATGCTAAGGCCTGACAGAACTTCTCCTGCTGTGCAGAAAAAGGTCTACTTTTGCTCCAGACTACATAGTCTTTTTGGAACTCTTCTGGCTGCAACAAATATTCATGGATCATAGTTCCACGCTCCAACACTGGGTTCTTTTCCTCAGGTGGAGGATCTGTAAGCATCTTATGTAAATAGGCTGGCCCCTTGTTTAGAAACCAGCCTATGTTCGAATTCGAGATCCTAGAAAGGTCCTCGTAGTATGGAATACTAATATCCATTATCGTTTCTCAATTTTTACAGAAAAAGGTTTAAAGGTAATAACTATATCTTTGTTCATTGACCATCTAAGAAGCCACATGGCTCCAAAGAAACCTCCTGCAAAACCTAATATTTGTAATAACAACAACATTACCTCTTAGCAATATTAAGGAACTCGATGATATCATCAAAGGAATCATCGGGATTATTCTTTATTTCCTCACCGAAGATAATAACATTGTCGTAAGATATAGTCTCAACGTTGCTACAAATATATTCTGCAGCAGCATTAGCCTTATTCTTATCTCCAACAATATCATTTATAATTCCTTCTACGGTATCCTTAGAAAGACCGCCGAAGCGCTTCTTATAGCGTATACGTGAACACCTATCGTTCAAATACGAACTAATTTCCTTTTCATCGTTACATGTTGCAATAACCATCTTTTTACAAGTTGGTTTTACACCATCAAGAAAAGTAAGAAGGTAACGAGTAGTCCAATATTTGTCTATTTCGTCAAAAATAACACACACATCATCCGTAATCTTTGCAAAGAACGGCTCGATATCATCAGATGATACCTTACTGTCTACTACAATTATAGGAAGACCAGATTCCTTAGCTATTTTCTTAGCCATAAGAGTCTTACCTGAACCCTTCATACCACTAAGTAAGATACCTGTTGTCATCTTCTCAGTCTTATTGAATGTATCAATAGTCTTGTTTATAAACTTATTATCTTTATCATTCAAATAGTATGTCTTAGGGAATTCAAAATCTTTATCCTCCTCTAAATAATCCATATACAAATCACGATCATGTACCAAAGCGTAAACTTTACCAGGTTTAAGCTCGTAATCTATACCGGAAGGTTTAGGAATTATGTGACCATTACTATTAACGAAATTGTTATTGTTTTTCATTTTTTCCATTTTCTTGTCTGACTTTTAGTTCTGCAATCATTTCATCTACCTGTTTATGATTTCTCACCAGGTAGCAGCGCATCTTGGAATGATGACGCTTTAAGTAATACTTGAAGAGTTTATATCTTAATGGAAACGAATCACCCATTAAGCCTTTACACTCTACTACAAATCCACGACCAATAAAGTCAGGCAGATAAGTAATAGCACGTATATTTTCTCCAAGGTAAGTAAACTTGGGTAATAAAGTAAAGTGCTTTGGCTCATATTTAACTGGGATTCCAGCTTTCATAAAAGCTTCATACGTATAGAGTTCAAGTTTACTTCGAAAATGTATTCCATACGCATCGACAGCTGTCGCGTTCTTTACTTTACCTTTAGAGTTCATACACTATTAAGTGTTTCATCTCCTTCTTCCATTCGTTTAAGGCTTTACGATAAGCATTTGCTGTTAAACAAATGCCTGTAGTAAGACCTACGAAGAAGAAACCTATTGCAATTAATATGTTAGCTATCATATCTTTCTACTGTTTTTGTTAACCATTCTTTTACTGCGAAGAACGAATTATCTCGAACAGCGTCGGATATGTCCTTCGCTTTAAACTTTTTATTGACAAATATAGCATCTATCTTATATCGTTTACTATATTCACGAGCTTTTTTCATTCCCGTTGCATCTCGATCGAATAGTATAACAATATGCTTCCATTTATATCTAAGAGACTTCAATATATCATCAGGTATAAATGTAGTCTCACTAGACGGAGATATAGCATTAAATCCCATCTCGTATAAACACATAACGTCTTTTAAAGACTTAGTGATTATCAGCAGATTACCCCCCTCGTAGGGCAACTCGGCTAACCCCTGAACGTGCCGATTTGTCAGATTGGTACGCCATTTAGTATACTTTGAGGCTAAAGGTCTATAAATTTTAAACTTATCATAAACCTTATAGGCATACATAGGGCTGTTATCTTTGTAGGTTCCTCTGACGACTCTATTACAAAGATAATATTTAATACTAAACACATTGAATCGTTTTAATGTGTCGATAGAAATATGAAATTGTTTCCAATATTTCTTGTCTATTTCCGTAAATGGTTGACGAACTATTCCGATATCTGCTGGTAATCCAGATGTAACTAATCTACCTCTTGTTACAGTTGTAGCGTTTAATTCTGGATTTGTTCTTCTTACAATTTTCAGCAATTCTCGTTCAAGTTCTTCTCTTGTTTGAATACCTCTATAAAGTTTCATGAATTTAAGTGCATTACCTGCTACTCCAGTTCCATGATCTTTAAATAATAAAGCACCATCTTTAGTTGCAAATATTGCAAATGATGGCATTTTATCATCACTTCGTAAAGGACTATTCATTAGTTTTCCAGGCTTAAATGGGCCTAGATAATAAGAATAGATAGTATAGTCATCAACTTTATCCAATAAGTCTCTAAGACTCATTGTAATTGCTGTTTTTGTACTATACATTGGCTTATAAGCTCTTAGTATTGTTGTGTGTAGGGATTCGAACCCTATTACGTAATTTTTCATACGCAGCCTCCAGGATCACACTTTAGGTCATCTTAAACTCTTTTGTATATTCTTTGTCTTTTACACAGTTTGAATAAAACTTCCAACCCACATACCGCCGTGTTTATTTCTAAGAGGAGCGATATGATTTGACCTCTTGTGGACACGGTGGGACTCAAACCCACGACTTTCCGGCTAACTTTCGCGCCAGACCTCTATTCAACTGAGGTACGTGCCCTCCGTTTTTTCTTTTCACGTTCATACTCTCGTATATAACGTTTAGCTTGGACTTTTTCTCGTCCACCTCTGTTCCAGTACCAGTCCATCCAGTACTCTTTTGTTCCATGTTTGAACTTCTTTTCTTCCATTTTAGTTTTTACAAATGTCGCAGTACTTAAAACAGTACATTGCTCCTACACGTGCATCATTTTTATTATCGCGTGTATTCCATTCAAAATTAAGTTTAAATTCTTTGCTCATGTTTTAAAAAATTAAAATTATTGTAATCAGATGGGGAATCGAACCCCACAGTCCATCAATTATCTTGTAGTTGATCGTCATAACCTCTAGACTACTGATTTCCAAAGAGTATTTTTACCATATTGAAATTCTTGCAAGATATTAAATGCACCCTGCCGCACAACACCTCTCTTAACAGCTTAGTATTCCTCATACCCCACACTTTAAGGTAATAACGGTTGGTCATGACCAGTCTTTTAATAAATTTCAACTTAGGTATCTCCTATATACTCTCTACACATTTATGAATTATGCAAATCTTTACACGTATACTAGTATTAAAACGTAATTTGCTAGATTATAATTCAATTTAGCACGGTATTATCCTTACACATTATTGGTTAGTGTCGAGATAAAGTCGCAGACTCGAACCTTGGTCTTCACTATAAGTGACGTGTTTCCTATTACACCAAAATTATCTCGTATAAGGATTTTCACCGTTTTAGGGAGATTCTACTATGGGATTTCTCGCCATAGCAAATATGAAGAATAAAAATCTTGTTAGGGGCTGACAGGATTAACCTATCAGTCCTCCACCACTGACCATTATTATCTGTCTTAATATACTTGGATGGTATGGTTTATCCCTCCACCAAACAAGATGATTAAAACGGCAGGTCGTCAGCACCTGTAGAGTCTGCAGTCACCGGAGCAGCTGTTACACTGAGCGGATCAGCAGCGGGTTCTTTATCCGCTACTACTGGACGCTCCAGAAGATCGTTCTTCCAAAGCTTAATCTGAGACTCTGTTACACTCATAGGTTCAACAAAAGTACCAAGAGAGCTAACTTTCGTAAAGCCCTTCTTGTCGTAAACAACCTTAAGACGTACTTGGTCATTATCTCCATCATTAAGACAACTCTTCACCCAGTTAATCATCTCGATAAATGAAGAGCCTTCAAAATCGTTATGACCACCTTTAACTGCATCAATAACCTGCAGAATACGACCAAACTGCTGATTATCACGACGCTGTAAATCTTCGTCTGTAGTAATCCACATATTCTTTTCGTTCTTCCACTCAGTCATAGTTGCTGTCTGGCCGTCCTCATTCTCAAAGATAATCTCTAAGAAATCACGACCTTGAGGAGTTTTGTTTACATTTACTTCTTTCAAAGTAACATTTTCGTTGATGCCTACAGGCATATATGAGGAACTAAATTCCTCGTTATTTGTTGTTGCTGTTTTTGTACTATACATAATTTTCTGATATTGACTCTAGGTTCTTATTCAGGTTTATAAACACGATTCCAATATGTTGTTATACTACCGTCTTCGTTTCCAGTAGCTATAACAATATCTTGACCCGCGATATGCCTAGCTCTTGCTTCCATAATCGTTCCGTCTCCTCCAGATTTGAAACTGATGTGAGTTTCATTATCTTTGCGATAGACGTACCCGACAGCGTCGGCCATACCACACACAATTTTCCCAAGTTTTCCGACGAGGTCGATTTCTTTTGCATTGACCTCTTCCCCGTCTTTATCGGTGATACTATCTTTGACATGTCCTATCAAAATAAATTCATCGCACAAGTCTTTAAACATATCTATCACCTTTTTAACGGCGTCTCGTAGGTACTTATAACCTGCACCTCTGGCGAGCGTAGTAACGTCTGTTCCTTTCCAATTCTTACCAAGCTCCGTTTGTCTATAAAGAGTGCAAGCATAAGACATACAAATGTCTTCAAGACGTGTAGCATTGTCTATTGTAATGTGTTTATAAAAATTATGTCCCAACTCATCGTTCTTAGCTCGAATGGCTTGTGCAATCTCTCCAAGATCATTGATGGTACGTGCCTGAACAGCTAGCGCATCAATGAACTTAGATCCGCCTTCAAGGTCTATGATGAGATTATTCTCCAACTGTGCTACAGCACTAGTCTTACCAGCTTTAGGTAGACCGTATAAGACCAAGTACTGCGGATTCGTTGAAGTTGCAGGAACTTTTTGAGTAGGTAAAGTTATCATATTGACTTATAGTTCTAATGATTAATTAAAGGATGTTAATATTAATATTCTTAGCACCCTTCAAGTAAATATCGATGATAATCTTCTTGTTCTTCTTCGTCAGAGAATCAAAGAAAGACAGGTCGTTGAAATCATCATAATCGAAGAAATCATAACCAATCTGAATATTGTTCTCGTAGAACACAATAGGAGTACCATCGGAAAGAGTATAGCACTTACCGATAATATACGGCAGAGTATACTTCTTTGAATACGTCTTATAATTGGCGAGGAACTTAGTAGCGTTAATCAGAGCGGGACTAGAAGTCTTACTCATGAAGTAATCAGCGTCAGCCTTCTTAGTACTATAATCCTTAGTCAAGAAATCATTCTTATCGATTATATCAGTAATGATAATATCATCAAGGATCTTAGAATAATCGGGTTTGCTACTAGTGTGAAAAAAGTTAAAATTATTATTATTGTTCTTCTTACCAAAAGTGTATGTCGTAATCATAATTCAGCCTAATTTTTAAGTTAATACTTGTCATCTGAGCATTAACTCTCGATCAGATTGTTGTACATCAAATCGTTCTCGAATTCCAATATACAAGGTTTACCTGCATCTCTGTTTTTCAACATGTGCATGTAGACCTTATTTTGTGTAGGTAAACGGTTTGGACCGTACTCTTGAATGTTCAATATTTCTGGTCTATGCATCACGAGCACATAATCGCTCGCTTGAAACATTGCATCAGATGACGATAAATCACTGCGCATCGGGTAATGACTCGATGGGTTATTTATCCTCTCTGAAGACTCGATATTTCTATTCATTTGTGCAATCTGCACCACAGACGTTAAAGGGAACTTCTTAGCTTGTATAAATACTCGCTCAAGCTCTGATGTTGTTTCAATAACTGAACCAACTTGTTTCGTCAGCAATGTATGATCGTACACTATAATGAAATGCTTTTTAGTGCCTTTCACATAGGTTTCGTAGAAAGATCGAATAGTTTTTTCTACCTCTGAAGGAGTACCTGGATTATCTACAAAATAGATAGGATACTCTTTCAGTTGATTAGATACTGCAATGACTTTTTTAAATGTTTCGTCATCAAGGTCCGTCTCCGAACTATACAAGGTAGAAGTCGTTTTACGAAGTTTATTCGAAAGCGTTCTTCCAACTTGCCTAAATCCAACCATCTCTAATGAGAAATTTAGAATAACTATCTCTTCAGTTGGATTCAAATCAATTAAATCGGTTGTCAAGCTGTTAACCCAACTTGATTTACCTGTTCCAGATATACCAGCTATGGTGTAAACGGTATTTGGTTCAATACCTCCCATACACTGCTTATTAAACTTAACCCATCTAGTCTTCAATGACGCAATAGAATGTTCTCTACGTCCTGCTATATAGTTGATAGCTTCTTGAGCTACAACTGACATAGGTCGAATATTAGATAAGTTCTGTTCCATAAGAGTTCACTGATTGTTTAGTATTATCATTCATTTCATCTTCAATTGCTTCCCACTGACTACGGGTTAACCAATTCCACATAGTCATCATATAACTTAAGCTTCCTTCACGCATTCTCTTAGAGACTTCGTAATCTAGACACTTAATTATATGTTCTGCCATAGCTGAGCTACGACCACATTTGAGGTTAAAGAAATGACGACACTTATTCACATTTGCACGCAAATAAGATTTACTACCATCCGCTCTAACAACATACACAGGATACATATCATAGAATAAGTCAAAGTAGTCCTTTTTAGGTGCTATTTGTTCTTTTAACTTATCCGTTGCTTCGTATGTAACTGAATCATCTCTCCCTATCGAGGTGATCAAATGTTGATCGACTAAGTATTGTATCTCGTCGTCGCTGATTAGGCTGACAATCTTGCGGACGTCTTGATATTTGGGTTGATTCTTATCCAATACAATACTTAGGAACAATAACTGATTTGAATTTAGCTCTGGATTTTCATCCAGAATTTTTGTGTTTACTTCAATAATCATACTATTGACTCTCGGTTCTAAGTTGGTTACTAAAATAATGATAGCTGTTGTTCAGTAAAGTCCGCTATCACTTTCTTGGCTTCACTGATATAGTAACGATAGTTAATCTTACGATCTTCTATCGGGCGATCATCAAACTTATTCAGGATTGTTACTCCTGATTTAGTTAGCATATTTTGTAAGCCTTCTACTTCATTCAAATTTATAGTTCTTGTACCTATATTTTCAATAGAAGCAATATCGGAATTATACCAATATCTTCCTTGTTCTTCTACTTCGCTTCTAGGTGCCTCTACTGTTGTACCGTCCTTAAAAGTAATCTTTACGAATTGTACAACACGCATTGGGTCTACAAGACCTTTGAACAAATACGGCCCATTTGTACTTGCATAAAATCTATTGATACGTTGTACAGGTTTATCACCATGTATAACTTTGAATTTCTTATCTACTGCTTGTGACATTAAGAAATCCCGGATGTCTCTGTCCTTCTCAATAGTTTCTGTCACTGGTATATGATGGACAAAGTAGTTTATTACTGCTTTTGGAATTACCACTGGAGACAATCCTTTTCCAAGTTTTGTCTTCGTAATAAACATACCTTTTTCTTCTATCTCTCCGTTTGCTAAGACCCCAAAGTAGTCATTAATAGCATACTGATAGAAGGCTTCGTACTCATCTACTTCAAAACCAAGTTGGGTTATCTGTTCTACCTCTGAGATGGCTCTCTCAATTCCTTCTCTAAGGCTGTTTTTAGCTCTGTAGACAACGCCATCAGTGTTGACCTGAATAATTTCACAGCCAAGCTCTAAAAGCCTGTCTACGAGCATTAAAAGAATTAGCTGACCGTTTATTCTAATCTTAAAAACGTTGAACGGATCATACATCCAACTCACCTCCTGTTGCATTTTTCCTGTAGGAGAATTAAGCACGATCTTTAGAAACAGATTCTTAATTTTTTGACCAGTACGTTTTGCTTCTACTCGCTCGTGGTAAATACCTTCGAATATATCGCAAAATAATTTTCCTAAGTGACGAGGTCCAAGCTGATATTTAATCAACAAAGACGGATACATGGACGTAACGTCGGCGTGTCCAATGTGCTCGTTATCTTTAGGGAGGAATATTTGTGGACTATGAATGGAATGAATTCCACCTACACCCACAGAATACACCACATTTGAGAGAACAAACTTCTTCTCATAGCCTTTGCGCTCTTTAGAGTATACGATCTGTTTCTTCATATCCTCTAGAACGTCTTGTAACTTTGGATTTTTATATTTTATAAATGGCAGAATAACATCCTTCAACGGTATATAATCCATTGGAGAACGCATTTCCTTTATAACATTTTTAGGAATACCTGATCTCTTAGAATATTCTTCTAATAGAAAGGTCTCTGCCATCTTAACACTGTCCATAGAGAGACAATCTATGCCGTGTTCTTTTTCGATGAATAATCTTAAATCGATTTGCTCTTTCAACTGGTTTAATAACTCTTCTGTTGATTCGACATCGTTGATGTTATACCCTATCATATTGTCTATTTCAGTAGGAGGTATAGGCTTATTAAAGTCTCCTTCATATTCATATACATTATGATAGTGCATCGTAGCTTGCATAGTTTTAAGACCTACACGAAGCTTTTGACTAAACATCATTGTGAGTAAATCCATAGATTGAAAATAATGTGCATACTTCCATCGTTTGACTTTCTCACGACTTCCCTCCTCGTCTTCCACTATAGTTTGTGAAAGATTGAAAAGAGACTGACAGATCCTCCAGTAAGGCAGACCTGTCAGTTTATCTTTGTAATCTATTATATAATTAATTATAACATCATCGTAATGGTGATTATTATAACCACAAAACATACATTGTGATGCATAATCATTATAATAAAAGAAACCAGCTAAATTTTCTAGTTGGTTCTTTCTTTCTGATATTTCAAAGTTTATTATTCTTTTACTTTCTGTGTCTTTACAGCAACAGTGGAAACAATTCTGGAAGATCTCTATGTCGAAAACAACGACTTTACGATCTCGTATCCACATGACTCAAAGGTTCTTTAGTTAATACTAGGAGTGAGTATGGGACTCGAACCCATATGTCTTTCGACAGCCCCACAATACTATCATTTAATGACTTCCGTCAACGTTACGCTGATAGTTGCAGAGCCGCGTCTACCTATTTCGCCAACTCACTCTTTTACACAGTTACATAGATAGCGTCACGTATAGTGTTGCACTCAAAGGTGTTTTCACAAACTCCCGAATACTATCTAGAGGCTTTACTGTGCATTATGCGGCTTTGTAATTTTTATGCTACTAGACGATAAGATTTCTCTTTGTGGTCTAGCAACTGACAATGAAGAATGTGTTTATTGTTCTTCATTGCTTGCTTTGCAATTTTTGTAGCAACTTCGACATTTTTATCGTTACCACGGTCTTTTATTTTTGCCAACAATATTTCTTTTGCTGGAAGTGGTGGTATCAATGACGCTGTTACCTTTAGTTTGTCGAACATTGAGACAACGAAGTCTCTGATGCGAATCAAAGCCTCTTCCCTTTCGTGTTCCCACTGAGGAATGAATTCGTCCTTGAACAAATCGTCGTTAGGACATGGCTTTGGATGTTTCTTTTCCCATTTCTTGAGCTTATCTTGAGTATAAAGCTCCATCTTGGCTGCTGAGCCTAGATTTTTCCACAGCGACTTCTGTATGTCAACATACTTCTTCGTTGGGAATGTTGAAGCTACATGTACTTTCTCAGTCATATGAGTTTCTTTGTTATAAATCCACTCAACATGCTTCTTCATCATAGGTTTATACTGCGGATATCCTTCATCCGGATCCTTCCAACTATCATCTTTTAAATGTATATTGCCTTTATCATCTATTCTGTAAGCAATTCCACATCCAGACTGTATAGATGGATACTTATTCTTGAAGTCTTGCTGTATTTTACTACCAAATGGAATAATTTTCCAGTCTTCTGCAGCTTTAGGAATTACACAATTTCTAACGGTGTGCTGACGACTATAGGCTGCAAGGTTCGCTACTTTTCTTCTACGAACTATTTTTGCACGTTGTCTACTATCTTTCATAGCTTACCTCCTTTCTTATGCAGCTTTTTTGAGGTTCGTAGAGGCCTTTTTCGAGCCCGTAGAGCTCTTCTTAGCATTAAGCTGGACAGTTGTAGCCTTGTGCTTTTTTGAACGCTTGTGGGCGAGAAAAACCTCTCGTAGATTCTTATAACGACCCTTCTGCATACGGTGAAAGTATCGTGTAGACTTTACAGCTTTATGCATAGGACGCTTCGGATTAGCTGCTGCCTTCTTCTCTGCAGTATTGTTAGTAGGCTTCTTTATAACCTCCTTCTCTTGCTTAGGCAAGACTGATTCCATCTTCTTGGAATACGGGTAGATTTTAGCACTCGGTGGTGCTATCTCTCGTATTTTAGCTAGTACTTTCTGGTTGCCGTCTATAGAGAAATATGTATCTCCGTGATACTTATAGGTAATGTTTGCTTTTGCAAGCGCTTCCTTCATCATAGAACCGTCTTTTACAGACAACATGATGAGAATAGAGTACTCTTTAGGAGCATCCATCTGTTCGATGAGTTTCTTAACGAACTCTTCCGTCTTCTCCTCATCAAAGCCATAACGCTTACAACGACGACGTAGTGCATTGATGCGGAAGTTACGATACTGTTCTTCACGTACTTTACGACGCTCTTCAGCAGTCTTTAAAGTCTTTACTTTACCTGTAGGAGTCTTATCTATTGTAGTCTGACCCTTCTGGGCAGTGTCTACTGTATTATTCTTAGTCATATTTTTGATAAATATTTTAAATTGTTATACATGTTAATTAATTTGGGAATTAATAGTGATCAGTGCGGGAACGATCCGCTCATACGCTTTTACACATATGCACCAACTTATCTGATCTATATGTATTTTATGCTGTGATATCAGTCTTAAACATGTCTGATGTTGTCTCATCAATAGAGATCTCTGTATTGTTATTAAAGTTCTCCATATCAGCATCAAACTTATTAGCCTTCAACTGCAAATCCTTAATCAAGGCAGCAATCTTAGCTGAAGTAAAAATCTCATCCTTACTCATAGCTTTAAGACCCTTCTGAGCCTTAGTCTTGGAATCGAGAGTAGGAATCATCTTCAACTGACAAATAGCCTCCTTCATCTCGCAAGCCATAAAAATACTATAGTTGTTTGTCTTCTTAAACTCCTCCTTGTCAAACTCGGTCATGCCCATATTCAAATAGAACAACATACCCTTAATGTAGACAAGTTTCTCTGCCATCTGAGTAATCTCATTATAGAGCTCCTTCAGATCGTGTGTACGGTAACCATTCTTAATCTCCTTCTTAGAGAGCAGATTCTCTGCCTTAATATAGTTCCAGTACTTCTTTTTCTTACTATTAATCTCATCACGCATAGCGATGATCTTACCTGAATTCAACTTAATTGATTTCGTCATAATTATAACACTTGATTTTAGTTAGACTTCCGTTAATTAATATTGAATTCGAGATTACCTACGTGCTCTATATTAGTATAACCTAATATAAAGCTAAAACAAATCTCTGTGGGGAGGAGTCCCGCAAGACTCCATCCCCTAACTCCCGCAAGAGTTTTAAGCGAGATAAGTTTTATAAATAAAAAGCGTATCGATAAAGACACGATATAACCGTTACTCTGTTCACCTTGATGTCATTATACTACCTCGATAATATAACAACTAAATCCCGCAAGATTTATTAGTCTCGGCTAATATGAGCTCCAATTATACCACATTCAAGATCGATAGATGCTCGTCCAGTTGCATCCAAAAGGCGATACGTGTGGATATGTTTTCCATTGACGTTTAGTATCACATTTGTTTCGCTATCAACTGGTGCTTCGGTAACTACAACCCTTGAGCCTGACTTCCTCTGGTCTCCCGCAAGAGACGATTGTCCGTCACCGTTACACACATGTTTATAGCAAGTATGAAGACGTGATACTACATCGTTGTACTTCTCCTCACGCTGCGCTTCTTTAGCGATTTCAACACTTAAACCTTCCTCCAATGCTTTCGCATTTATACCAGAGGAAAGGTCTACAAGGGCATCCCATACAGCGAGTGCCCAACTTTCGAACGTAAGTTCACGCTTACATCCGATTAGCTGATTCCAGAACCAAAACGTAGTTTCACCCAACGTTACAGTTCCGTCTGTGTCGTCTATACGATAGGATTTGTATGATCTGCCCTCTTTGCCAGCGGCTTTAACTTTGTTGGCAATAGTTTCATTGCACATTAGGATCTCCATATATTTTATGGATTCCATTGTGAGGGCTGTCTTCATGACTATTCGTCGGTAGTATGAACGTTAATAACTGCGTCGTTAACACCATCTGTCTTCAAGTCAAGGTTTTCAACCTTCGACTCGTTCCACTGGCGCTTATACTCAGAGGCCTTACGAAGATTCTCCGTAATAGCGGTCTCTACAGACTGGCGCTGACCCTGCAAGGTCTTGATGAGAGCATCAATCTCACTCAGAGTGCTCTTATTAGCCTCATTCAGGCAGCTAACGGCCTCGTCAACTGCGACGAAGAAGTTCTTACCAGTACCCTTCAGAGCGTCGTTAATAGCATCGCGCATTGACTTCTCAACAACGACGGGGTTCACACCGTTCAGAGGACACTTGAAGTCGCTCTCACCGTTCGCCTTCAGGTTAACAGCAATAGCAACATGCTGGGAATCACCCAGACCCTCTGTTACATAGTTCACACCCTTGATGTCGATCAGACGGATGGTATAACGACGAGGAGACATATTGAGCATCAGTGAGTTGCTGGCTGCTGCAATGTTCTTTGCCTCTTCAAACTTGTCTTTACCACCAGGCCATGTCATCTGACATTCTACCTTACCAAAAGTCTTACCAAGAAGACTTCCAATGAAACTCGCTGATTGGCGAGTATTCGCAATAACCTCATTGAGGTTAATTTCTACGTTTTTACTCATTTATTCTTATCCTTTTTGATATCGTGGTTGATCCACCAACGATAAGATTATTTACTTCCTACTTCTACGGTGTAGGTTAACCTTGAAAATATTTTACATCCGGCTCAAGGCTCTCAAGGATGCGCTTGTTCAACTTATTTCTCAGTTGCTGTGCTAATGGGAAGCAACGCTTTTATCAATGACTAGTTATACTTCTATATTCCTTTACATGAAGCTCAACTCGTATAACGGGAATCCAACGGTAGGATTATCCAGGCCCATCATCATTAATAGAACCCAAAGCTTTGAATGCTGAATTTGTGTAATCAAACACTAAGTTTACTTGAGTCATATCTTATTGATGTTTATTTTTCGTAAAACATTTATTGAATACTTTCCTTACGTACTAAATCCAATATTACAATGCCTCAATGTACGTTGACAAAATTTTGGCAAAGCCAACTAATGCTCATAGTACATATCAGCGCCCACAAAAGTTGGTATTTCTTCGTTAGTGTAATTCCCAGAAACAAAAACGAATAACTACCGTGATTGTTACTTAACCACAGATTTTCTCTGATGTTGCATACTTTAAGGCGTATACTAACTGTTTACCTTTTCCTGCTTTTATACACCTTGCGTGTGGTGTACGTGAGGAGTACGTTTCGTTATCGGACGATCTCAGAGCTCCAAAACTCTTCTCAGACCCTACGGCTTTAATTACTTCTGTTGGATGTTTGCTCATCCTCATTTGTTTATAGTGCACGAATACTGGAGGAATTCCACCTCATACATCGCTTCTTGTCACCCACTTAAAGATTCATATTCACCGAATCCTTTTCATCAGCGAACTGTCTTTCGACAGACTAATTACTCATTCTCTTTACCCCTCCGAGACAAGGAGGTGGCTACTAATTTCACGATAAGCTGCCCATCGATTAAATGTATACGACTTCATGGTCTCTGCCGATCATATGGATTTGCAGTCCATACTCAAACAGGATTCATCTTGTCAATTTGCTTCTCAGGAACGGTTGGCACTCGATTTCTGGCGTGAAAGCACCCACAAACATTACAAACGGGGTCTTCGGCTTACACTTTATTTTCTCCCAGCCAGGGGACATCAATTTTTGTTAAACATGTTAATTATAAAGTGCAAAAACACTATAAAAGGATTGTTCTCTACTCACATCTTTTTACTTAGAATCTACTCCATACGATATGTTATTCACACCTAATATACCAGCTTAATACTCTGTAGGGAATGGTGATTTAGCAACATAAGGTAATCATCTAATTATTTAATGTTTTTGACAGTAGCGATCTCTCTCTATACTGGAATGTACAGGCTTCGAATCGACCACTGGGATAAGAATTTTGACTGTCAGGGAGTCACCCAAAAGCATTTCCTACTTCGAACATAACACTCGCTTACCAGTGCTCATCCTCAATTGAAATAGCGTTTCTCCGCGCGCTTCATCCGCGTATCGTAGGCTCCAGAACCTTACGAATTAAGTGTTGCATCCACTTGTAGTCATTTACTTTTATATCCCGCTTGAACGACTAAAGCCTGGCGGTCATCTTCATCACATTTTCCTTTATACCCCATCCCTGGCACCCCTTCAACGGAGTTGTGCAGAATCGAACTGCAAGGACTCTTAAAAGGACCATAGTTACGGTACAGCGCAGACAGTCAAACCTTCTGCTAGGCACATATGCTCAGATATTTTTCATCCCTTCATACACGTTGTGGAGACGTGGAACACTAGACTACAGCTTATTGATACATCATTGAGGGATTGGCTTCAAACTCAATGTTGCGGCTCCTGTAACGTTATACTATTCTTATGTATCATCGAATAGCATGTCGAATACGGCATCATTTTGCGCTTTTTGCGACTTACGCGTTTTTATGGTCACCCATTCTCCAGACGGTTCTCAATGGCCAAAGGACTTGATACAAACGCTCTGTCCTCTTACTGCAAACTTTTCGGTATATAGTACGTATACAATGCAGCATTTCATCCTACCTTTTGGGTTTCTCACCTTTTGAGAAGGCTGACATATTCTCGGATCAAGTTGTACTATTTCGCATTCTATGGCTAATGGGACCAATTCCTTAGACGAATGCTGACCAGGTCCCCAACGGGGTGGGACAGTACAAATCCTCATACTGTCCCCCTGCGGAGCTATTAACGTTTGTAGACTTCCTCGCCGTCGACAACGAGGATAATGGAACTTTTAGGAAGTCCAATAGTGTCTGGGGTATGCTCCTCACGATCCCCACATACTTTGTTTTTCACAATGGAGTCAGGATTATACGCTGGACTGCGTAAACTCTGACGACTCATCGAAGCCGATTTGAGTGTATGCGCTCTACGGACTTTAGGTTTGGCCTTCTGTTGTTTCGTTACAAACACCGTGTCAGAAGGCAAATACACAGTGTCTGTCTTAGAGTACTTCTTCTCCAAATCCAATTGGAGATCAAGTGGCAACTTTGGCGTCCCATATTTGGGAAGCGTAGATGCGTGAATAGCATTCTGATTATAACCAGGACTGCTACTATTATTCTGTATTGCTAAGCATATACCAGCGATGGCAAATGCAAAGGAACACAAAATTGTCATTACGTATTTCATCTTTGATAGATTTAAATTACCAATGAAGCCAGTAGTATCGGTCCCACATATCCTTAAACCAGTCTATGAGGACCTTAATCAGTTTTTTGACTCACCCTCAGCACTTTCTGCAGGTTTCTCTTCAACCTTCTTCTCGACAATATTGCTGAGATTAGCCTCACAATATGCCTGATTCTGGTTGAGAGGACTGCGGAACATATTGATGATGATACCAGCACGCTGCTGAACAGCTGCGAGCATAGACATTTCATCAACCTTGGTGCGATCCACCTCAGGATAATATGTCTTCATAATATCATCTACAACACGATGAGACAATCTGTACTTCTCGCTCTTTTCATCGCTGTTATAATCCTCAATCAGAGAATCAACACAATCGAAGTTAGGTTCAGAAACCTCATCGATGATGCGCTTCATCTCCTCAATCTGAGTCTTATTGTAACGAATAGCGGACTCAGTAGCTGTCTTAGCAGCACCCTTCTCATTCTTTACGTTCTTTTCCTGAGTCTCGAGAAGCTTATTAAACTCTGCGATATTACTCTTACAAGACCATACTAGAATGGTGCGAACCAGGTCAGCCACGTACTGATCATCGGCATCCTTACCCTTTTCAATGGCACAACGACGATAGAAGCAGTAAGATGAGATAGGAGAACCGGTCTCAAAGGCACGGTTTCGAAGAAACTTGGCAATACCGCTCAGAGCGAACGGACATGGACCTACAATCTCCGAAATCTCAGTGAGCAGCTGAATGCGGCTCTTCTCCTTCACCTTCTTCAAGGCTTCCTCCTTATTCTCGGCGTTGTTAGCCTGAATAGTCAGATAACCATTATAGAAGTTGATAGTACGCTGAACACGAGGATCAGGTCTGTTCTTGTTTGCTTCGTCGTTACCTACTGGCTTGATAAGCATAGCTGTAAGAGAGGCTTTCAGCTGCTCATCGCTCTTTACGTCGGCTGGGTTCTCGACGGCCTTTTCGGTAGCACGAATTTCTTCCTTCTTCTTGTCAATAACGCTCTTTTCAACGTTATTCTTGCCAATGGTAATCATCTTAGCATTGGGCAAAATACCAGCGATACCGGCTTTCTGCAACTGTTCCTCTGTGGGAGCAGGTAGAGCTTTGAACTCTGGCAATTTCACACCCATCTCAGCAGCCATATCACGGAAGAAACCGTAATTCTGCTCGTTGATGGTTGAGATATAACCAACTGCGCTACAGCCAGTAGCTATCTCACCAATACCAATATCGATGATAGTTGCATGAGCAAGCATAGTGAGACCATCGATAAACACCTTAGAGGGCTTCTCTATGTTGTTCATCATATAAGCACGCTCCGTCTGGAGAGCACCTAGATAAGCAACCTTCTCGCCCTGTGTAAGACCCTTTGTTTGAGGGTTTACATTTGTGGTAGGCATTTCTACCTTTCCTTCTGCAGGAGCCTGCTGTGCAGCTGCCTGCTGTTCTGCTGCCTTCTGAGCTGCAGATTTTTTGTTATTTCCCATTTTGATAATGTGATTTAGAATTATTTACTTGTAGCCGGTCAAACTACTTAACTGTGACCTATATTTTCTTCATATAGATATTTTCATGATGTATCTACGAGTTCTACCTTATTTGGTGGGTTAGGTAGGGTATGAAGATATAATCCCTGAGTCACCCCAGAGACATTACTTAGAGTGTTCAGTAACTCGATATAATCAGGCGTAATAGCCTGACTCACAGGTTTTGAAGTTACCTTCACGTCTGTTAAACAGTTATCGGGATTTGTGAACAACATAAATGTGTTCCCCGTAACTGCTAACCCCTGTGTGGGATACGCCTGATCGAGCGACTGTTCACTCTGTTCCTTCTCACTAAGAGTGTCATGGACAATCTTAGTGCATGCGATGCCAAGTATAAAGCACGTCAATAACGTCCAAAATAGCTTGTTGCTATTGTTATAGCGAGCTATACCAAGAGCAAGTGCAATCGCAAAAATGAACAAAGCTAATGTCATTTTCTTAGAGTTTTAAACGTTTTTTCAATTTTCGTCTAGTCCTAGACAACGTTGACTTAATAGTTCCAGTTGGGATTTTAGGATTGAACGACTCACTAATCTCTTCTACTGTCATATTATCAATGTAGAAACGTTCAAAGATCTTACGAGTGACCTCTGGAAACGTTAAGAATTCACGCAACAAAGCTTTATAGGTCAAATGATTGACTAGATCATTTTCTGTAGAACCCTGAATGTCAGAAGTAAGTCGTTCTTCTTTCACGTCAGAAGCTGTTTGCTTGTTCTTTATACTACGAAGATAATCGATAGCAGTTCGATTTGTTAAAATTCTCAGCCATCCTCCAAAGGAGTCATAAGCTGTGAACTTAGAGAGTTTCTCATGCACTTTTAAGAAAACTACATTTGCAATTTCCTTGGCCTCATCCATATCTTTAAGATAATGAAAAAGGAGATTTTCCACGAATCCTTTGTACCTATGATAAAGTGCATTAAAAGCAAGTTCATCACCTGCTTGCGCTCTTTTGATTATCCCAACCTCCTCTGGGGTAATACGTGGGTTCATAATCAAAACAATTTTACCGGTTATTAGCGTGTCACTCGCGTAACAGACGGTGCTGTATAAGTTTACTTGACTACACTCCACTTTCGTACTACCTACCATAGTGGTGCCTACTGCCTCTCAGTACTGTGTGAGAGATTTATTCCACCCACCCTCGTCAAGTATTGCGGGCTGCTGGAATACTAATCCAGATTAAGTTGTCAGCCCTAAAACGGTAAATCTTCAGTATTTATAGCTGAGATTTCTCCGTTAATTGTAGTCACGAAATTGTAGTGAATTTTTCTACTCAATTTTTCAGATAATTTACCTTCATAGACTAATTTGTTTAGTCTACCGATCGCAATACGCATTCGAACACCTATGGTTCGATAATCAGCAATATCTAATAAGATTACAATTTTCTTGTTTATCCACATTAGTATATCATGAAGATATTCATTCCTCCAAACTTCATATAAAATTTCATCATCAATTTCGCCATCGTTCAATGCAAAAACTCTAGCATTTTGTAATATACCTTCTACGCCTTGATTGTATGCGTTACGTAGCCTGCATATTGTAGTACTAGGTTTTTCAAATGCATCAGTTTCCCCGTCTATGGGGTCTAAATAGTGGGAATATACACTAATCATATTTTTCCTTCAAAACACCTAATTAAGAATTCAACAAATCTATCTACATAATTATATTTAGCTTGTTTTTCCTCCTCAGGTGCGTCGCGAGACGGCATTAGTGCACCAAGATAGCTATTGATGATTTCGATTTTAATAGTCTCTTCATCTTTACCTACCTTTTTAGAGATATCGTATAGGTTTTCTATATACCCATACTTAGTACTGAACCATCTTACCCATGTTGAGACCGTTTCCCAATATTTAGTCTCTTCATCTGATAAGTTGTCCCAATCAATTGTATTCTTAAAGTTAAAATTCTTGATTTTTCCTTTCTTCATTCCTAATAAGAAGCTAATAACAGTTCGTTTGTTATCTTTTGCTGTTTTTACAATCTTATCATCAATGTCGACTTCATCGCCAAGTATTTTAACAAAATAAGAATACACATGGTCAATCCATTTCTCTTTGGCTTTTTGCCATTTGAGAGCATGACTAACAACTTTGGGACATCTGTCCCGTAACATTTCTCGATATCCTAATTTTTTCATAGTGATTCCTAAAGGATTCGAACCTTTGACCCTGACATTAGAAGTGTCATGCTCTATCCAGCTGAGCTAAGGAACCAAGCATGCCACATTATTTCGCTTGAATGTGGCCACGCGCATTTTGCCCTCGAAATGTAGAGTTACCCGTTGTTTTAATGAGAATAGGTAATAAAACTCGTGGACCAGCCAGGGTTTGAACCTGGGACCCCATGATTATGAGTCATGTGCTCTAACCAGCTGAGCTACAAGTCCAGATGCCCTACCACCGTAGGGCTAGAAATCATTCCTTAAATAACTAAAAAAACAATTTGTTGTATTATGCCAAAGGATACCAAATCACGCTCTCGCGCTTGGAATGAGTGTGGGATTCGAACCCACGTGATCCGGCAAAGCTGCAGGACAGTTATCCTCTCACTCAACTCATTCTCGTTTCACAGGCACTTAGGTAGCCTGTACACCGACTTCACGCTGCCTCCTTGAGACCCGTGTAGTCTGCAATTTTAATATTGCCAGTTAATTTTTATATCAAAGCGCTTAATGTCTTACTTTCTGTCGCCGTCTAAACCATTCAAGCCCGGATTGTAGCTTTTCTTTTTAGGTAGAAAATTCACCGGCTGTACCCATCGGTCGCTACGTAAAAGAACCGTACAGGTGGACCTGGGGGGAATCGAACCCCCGTCCGAACGACGTATCCTGGGACACGCTAAGATTCTTGTTGTGAATGTTAAGATGATCAGTCAAAACATTCGATTTAAGGCCATTTCTAGGCTCTCTGAGACATTTTCTCTACTCTCGTGGGTAGCTAATCCACTCAAGCTTTAAAAACGCTTAGAAAGGCTTTTCTTGAAACCTTAAAATTAGGTGATATGGTGGTCTAAATGCTGGCTCAAGGCTCGGAAATAGGTCATATCTGCATTCTTGAAATCATCATGCAACATAATGTTGGCTCAAGGCTCAACATGATTCGTGATTTTGATCAAATGACCACATATTTTACACCGTGTGGACGGCGTTTTTATCCCATACATGGCTCTAGGCTCTTTAGTATGTGTAGTTAATTCTACAATTTGTTGAATGCGAGTGTCGATACCCTACCGTACTAATGCTTGGAAGAATCACGGTGCAATACCCACTTCACTGTATTATACGGATTATCCATAACGTAGTCTGCATTCTCTGTTTTACACAGTATTGGCTCTAGGCTCGAACTGTGTGGATAAGTGAATCACTGTGGTTACCAACCACGAGCACTCTGGAAACCGTCCATAGTCACAATCTTAAGGTTGTATGACCAGTCGCTGCAGTAGTATTCACCAGCTGCCTGCTTGATGGTCTTAACCTCTTCGGTGTGCTTATTCTCGATTTCCGTGCGTTTCTCACGCAGCTTCTTCTCGAGCTTCTCGACGGCTTCGTCGAACTCGATATAGCTGATCACAGGAGGAACGCTATCACCGACTTTGAATTCTTTAGCCTCACGCTTGCCATCAGCGTTAGGAATCTTGATGGTAAGAGTCTTCTTCTTCTCATCAAGCACCTCCAGCTCAAGGATATCATCCTTCGTACGAGCAAACTCGTCGACGATGATGTCGGTTACTACAAAACCACACAAGAATCTCTCCAGACGACCGAGCTGACGTATATTGTACGTGCTCATGTTATCATAGTCTGATGACTTACGCTTGTGCACCAAAGACATGCTGCGAACATATGCAATCTTGGTGTAACGACGCTTGGTTTCAGCAATTACTTGTTTGTTCTGCTCATCTTTTAACTCTTCGTTCATCTTGTTGACCATGTCAGTGGTCATGATGTTACCAGCTTTAGCCTGTTCGATGACGTTGTCTTGTGTTAATACTACAGGTTTTGTCTCCTTTTTTGTTTTGTCTGTCATTTTTGATAAATGTTTTAATTGTTTAACTTAAAGTTTATTGAACATAGTCCTTAGTGGACATTTTATGCTTTTCAGCACGTTTGTAGGGAACAGCATTAGCGTGTTTTGACTTGTCAGACGCCTTATAACGAACTGTTTTACCCGTACGATAATCTTGATGCCAACACATACTACAACGAGTTGATTACGTTTACTAACTCTGATGATACCCACCTAACGGCGCTTTTTGGATTGTTTTTAACCAATTCAACAGCTGTCAACAACGCTCGTTCTTCTTCATTAGCACCATTGGTATGAAAGTGATACGTTGCTGCAGCAAAATCTCTCACGAAAATGATACTGTCTTTTGTACGATAAGTACCGTTCAAGAAGATAGCTGCCTGTATCATAGCAATGTCTTCTATGCCGCTTGTTACAGCGGCTTTGTGGATGTGAAGGTCTTCTATAAAGGCATAGATTCTGTTATCGGTCCAGGATTTAGGAATATAAACCTTGCCACAATCGAACATATCCTTTGCCTCTTTAAGACCACAATCAAGGAATTCCTTAATACATTTTACAACTTGGAGTTTGTTTTCGCAATCTTGTGTATCAAGTGTAATGCATACTTTCTTTGCATCAAGATTTTTTGTAAAAGAGATCTTCGAATCTTCAGCGCTCTTCGTAAGCAATGCTTTACCAATAGAATCTGAGTTGAAATGTTTAATTTCTATCAGTTCAGGTACAGCTAATCCTGCTTGTGTTATAACACTAGCAATACTCTCAATCACATCATACCCAGGATCACGATCTGCGCCTGAATATAATATTACTATAGCGTGCTTATTCATAACTTTCTATCGTTTGAATTTTGACTCTAGTCGGCTTGCCAGCGATAGTGTCAGTCCTAAAGCTAAGGTTATTGCTAATAACATTGCTGGAACTAGCAGGATCAGTTGAATCATTTCCTCCAGACTGCCTAGTGCCTAAATCAGTAGCAGTTTTATCAACGGCAGTTGCTTTTATGTCAGTCGGAAGATTGTCGTATACGTTTTGACATCGTCGATACTCGTCTATAATATCTTTCTTGTGTATAAAACTGTTCTTTTTCAGTAACACAGATGCAACATTTCTTATTGTAGCATCAGAAAGAGATACAAACGCAGAGTCGATAGACTGTTTTTCAAGCATTTGTTGCTTCAGAGAGAGCGCTTCTGCAATATCCATAATAGATGGATTTACTGCATGATTTACATACTCTGCTACTTGTGCAGAATCAGAGGTATCATAGTTGTCTCCTGGACTTTTGATACCCAAACGTTCACAGCTTCCGAGAAGTATAATTCCCATTGCTGCTACAAGCATTAAGCTTAATAATTTTCTCATAAACTTTGATAATTTTTGAGATTAAACTTTAGTTAACATCCAGTCTTTGAGGAAGACTTGGAATAGACCTTATTTAACTTGTCGTTTTGCGTTTCTAAACGCTTTATGACATTCTTTTGAGCACCACACAGCCTCTTTTATGCGATGTTTAAACTCTTTGCCACAGTTTCTACATTTGCATACAAACTGTGGCTCAAAGTAATTATGCTTATTAGCCGTGTTCTCAAAGTGTCGCATAGATTTTACTCGTGAAATCCGAAGATTTATCTGATTTACATCTTTCAGAATCACATTTCGTACAACGATAAAAACTTTTTCGTTCTTTTCGTGTTTGTAGGTGACGAGAACATGTTCAATGTTGTTTTGTTTTAGAATTGAAGATGCTTTTTTGCACTCGTCGTTGCTTGCAAAAACAAGTTTCTTTGCCATTTTGATAATGTTTTGATCATTTTCTGCAATATTGCATTGTGCGTCGTGTTGGACTCAAACCAACGACCTCCGGCTTATTGAGCCGGTGCTCTATCAACTGAGCTAACAACGCTGTCGCCTATAGACGTCTGGCGACAACTGTGGATACTTCTGTATCTCCTAGCAGCGGGTCATGATTTATAAGCTGCTTCTTGCGCGACCCCGGTTTCGTAACATCCATACCACAGCATCCGTTTTAATAATTTGTAGCCACAAGGAGAGTCGAACTCCTCTTTAGAGAATGAAAATCTCTCGTCCTAGCCGATAGACGATGCGGCCGTGTGTGCTGTTTGACGCAAGCATAAAAGGCAACCATTATAACCTTTGGGACGTTTCCCGAATCGTCATACGGTACAGCACTAAACCTCATAAAATAACGTCCTACACTCCCTATTCTCTGCAAGCTTGATTTCGGGATCCTCCAAACCACCTCGGACGTATATTGTTCCCACAGTTGCACTCACGGCGTACGTTATCAATAGGCGCTTCTCAAATGAGTGGTCATGACACGACTGTGGGGTTGCTAAAATCATACTAGATCCCTAGGAATTTCCATGGAGTCTGATTCACTTGTATAATTCTTCACAACTGTGTCAGCCCTGCGTCTGACTTGTGACTATTCGCGCCTTGTGAGCCGTCACTTGAAAGATTTTACCCATCAATTAGGGGCCTTTTGGCCAATAAGGCATGTATAGGCAGTTCGGACACTCTGCCATTCCTGTATACATGCCGTGCGCGCACCCTCTCCTCATTGGGTTACACCTGTTCGCGACCATCCTTCTCTCTTCAGACTTAAACTGTCATTTTTGGTGGAGCGTAACCTGGCAGGCCTTGAGGTTTCCTGCTATCTGGTGAGTTCTATGCGCTAAATAATTTGAATCAACTATTCTCACGAACCGTTGATTCTAGAAAATCAGAATTTTATGAAACTATCATTGTTTAATTCGTTTCAATATAACGCCATATGTTTTACAATCATACCTTGGTTCTTCAAATCTTCTATCGACTATCATTGGACATAGATTTATACTATTTCTATCACACCCTTCACAACCATTTTCTCCTAATTTAGCCTGATATACAGTATTATTAAGAGTAATTAGTCGTCCTGGTTTTAATATTGTAGTCATAATATCTTTTCGCCCAAGTCTAGTCGTATTCGAATACCATTTTCTGTTTGGATCTTTATAGTTTGATCTACACAGAATAACATGGTACGCTCTTCATATAGTTCTGAGCGTAATTGAACAATGTCAGGTTGTTTTTCAAACAAATCCAACCATTTTTTAGTTGAATCATGAATAATGGCGTTTTGTACTTCTTTTTCTACACGATCGTATACACGATGTGAGATAATCAATTTTACTGTTTTACACACATGTAGTCTGTCTTTTCGTACAAATTCTCTTATTTTTTCGCTTGCGAGAGATTGTACATTAACTAAATTTGGACGTTTAACTCCTATAACCATCCAATAAGCACCGACTATTGTGCCATTTGAGAGACATTTTCTTACAATTTGACCTTTTTGCATAATCATTTACATTTAATTGTGCAGTAAAGTAAAATTGCAATCAGTAAAAGACCTATCCAGAAACCTGGATCAATTCGATTTTGTTTTGCTGGTACCATTTTTCTTTATGCGTATAAATTTACACTTTTCCTGAGACTTGTGGCTCAAGATCCACTTAATCGCGATATTTATTGCTTTTCTTTTAGCATCATAAATATTTTTAATCCACGGTGTTTTACCAATATATACACGATGATTCCATCCATGTTTAAGATTGCAGAATTTTACACCAAAGCCGTATAATACTACGTTTTTGGTTTCTGTTTCTTTTGACACAAATGGGGCTGCATAATTATACACATGTACATTGTACTTTATGCGTATATGGTCAATTACTGCATCAATTTCATCATCATCGATATCAAGAGTTCTTAATATCTTAGATGTTTCATTTGATACAAAATGTGGATTTACCACCTTTCGATACCTCATTTTATGATTGTCTTTTTAACAATATAATTACCAACAAGTTTGATATTAAGATTCTTTGCATTATTCTTCATAGAGAACACAAACGCTTCACAGGCCTTTTGTGGCCCATATCCTGCAACAGATGTAGTTGTACCATCTTTCTTTAAAATAGTACACGGTTTGTTGAGTACAACCTCCCGCCCATTTTTAGGGCGAGGAGGTGATGTTTTATTGATTTTCTCCATGTTCATTGGCTATTGCTCCAACCATACAATGTAACACATGCATAGGATGCATATTGCTAGCGACAGCAGTCCAATCATTATCGTCACATACAATTGTGAGTTTGGCGTTTGGATATTTTTCATGCATCTCGTCGAAGAACTTGTCTATTGCTTCATGCTGTTGTTTGGCAATAAGCTCGTCTTCAGAAGTTTTTTCGTCCTTCTCTGGCTCCAGCTTACCGATGAATTCACGCATCTCTTCAATAATGCATTTCATACGTGCATCAGCTTCGTTGATACATTTAGTATCACAAGATAACGCTACATTAAATCCAAGCTGAATACCTACTGGTGACAGCGAGAGTGTTGTACCACAGTTTTTTGCAGCATCCTGTACTTTATCGAACATTTCTTCTGCTTTTTTTCTGTCTGCTTGTGATAATGTGACGTTACCTTCACAGTTGATACCATTCTCAGTTGAGATAAATCTGATTTCGTTCTTTTTCATTTTTGATAAATGTTTTAATTTAGATCCACTACTTGCTCAGGATCTATTTGAGCTTTTTTGAGTGTGCAATTTTGTGGGAGCATTTGTTCACATTTGTCTATATTGCAATACTTTTGTTGCATTGGACAATTTAAACATCTGTGATGTCCACTGTTGTGTACGACTCTGCACTTTGTCGACACAATTAAGAATGAACCATCCATAGGGATGCGTTCTTGAATCGTTACTAAATTTCCTGGTTTCCACATATTATGCTTTGTCTTTAATTCTTGACATTATAAAACCTACGTTATATAATGTCAATGCTCCCCAAGCTAATGAAGCTGATATGTCACCATCTAATGCACGTTCTAACGTACAAAAAGCGCTTAACAGTACAGCAAAACCACTAATCCAAGTCCAAATTTTACTCATAATGTTGTTCTTTATCTACAAAATGTCTGATTATAGCACCGACTGCTAAAATGCCTATAATGTCAATTTGTGCAAGTGTTTTAAAACCATTTAAAGCCCAATACAATCCAATTAATGTTCCTATATAGAGGCACGCTTTGACAGTTCCAATGAATATTCCTTTGATACTCTTCATAAAGGATAAGGATAAGCGTTATCAGGTAATTTCTCATGACAATCTTTAGTAGTCCATACAATAGGATTGTCTACTGTTGGATCAGGATTCACGCAAGGAACACATTTGTTATGTTCCTGGCATACACGACATCGGATGTTTTTATTCTTAGCTCGAGTTATCCGATACTTCTTTGTGCCAATCTCGAGGTTTTGGCCAACTCTCATCTTACTCATATTAATGGAATATTAGAATAATTGTGTAAATGAGAAATAAGAATGTGAATATACTTACAGCTAATAGTAAGTCTTTCACTCTTTTGTCAAGTCTCTTTTTCATTTTGATAATGATTTAAAATTAGTTACTTGGTAGGTCAACCCCCTTGCCTAGGTATTAAAAGGCGAAATAATATCTACATCCCATATCCATATTGACGAACAGTCAAATAATTTGAATACTCCGTAGATATCTGTTTTACATGCTTTAAGCCCGCCGTACGTAATGACTATTGGTATATATATATTTAACATAATCAATTAAAAAGGGCCAGCTAGATGAGACTAAACGAAAATTGTTCAATACGCGAATGTTATCCTGATCACAATCCGCTGACCCTTACAGCTCGCGAGTGAAAAGAGCTGATTTATATGTAGGAGATGTGGTTATTCGACTAAAAAGCGGGGAATGTGGTTAGCCGATAGCCAGTGATTGCACTATAAGCCTCACAAATCCCCGCACGTTTACATTACCTTACACAGTACAATGTAAGGTTCGCTCTTTCCTAAGGAGCTTTGTAGCTTTACGTACTACATTAATTCAACGATTAAACGCCTGTTATATCCATGAACTGTCGACTGATACATAGATAATATATGAGCTCAAGGTGATTGCTCAAACCAGGATTTTGTATCATATATTCTTCACATGACCTGACTGCATAGTATACTACGCACATGTTGCACCTCTGTCCCCTTAAGGTTTTTAGGACTGCAGGAGTATCATCACACATCTGACTCATATCTATCCTTGAATGTGACACTCAAGTCGTTGGACTATAGATATCGTACCAGATAGTACTGTAAGCACATGTAGATGTGATGTTTTTGTTCTCTATGACTATATCGATTAGTCTTACCATTCTCTGATAGAGATGTGAGCAGTTTATTCACATGCTCAGGTGCGAGAGAGTTTATGTGTACCAAATATCATTGGTTTTTTGTTCTTGTTCATATTCTGGTAAAACTATTCCTAAATCAAATGCCATTTGTTTTAAGAGTTCTAAACCAAGTGTTTCGTCAATTGATATATTTGCACACATACCTAATATTCAACCTGATAATTACGAACATACGTGGTATTACCACATACATTACTTGTTTGAACGTAGTCTTGACCTCTGAAGTCTCGAACTACTCTTGGTTTTAACTGTTTCATTTGTTATAATGTTTAAACAATCAAACCCTGCGTACTCAACGAGAATATTTTCCATTATCAATGTCGTTAAGCATTGCAGTTATTTTCGGCAAATATCGCTTGTATAATTTGCCAGTCTTTTTAGACTTCATCCAGCAATATGCCTTGCCTTTTGATGAGAGATAGATGACATATTTATTGCCATCTTTATCCTGATACTCATAGTCAGTCTTTGTTGAATCACCTGATGTTTGTGATTGTACAAATACCTTCCCATTACGTACCACATTTTGTGCTTGTAAATGCTGTGATAGCACAAAGAACCCAAGCAAAAGCACAATAATTGCAAGGATTCGTGTTGATTTTTTCATATCACTACAATTTTGGTTTTCTAGGATCGAGTTTGAAGTAACAGTCAACTGGCAATTGTCTTACACAATCTGGGTGAAATTTTAATTCACACGGTGTATTCAAATTGCAAGACAATTTACATAAGCTACATATATTTTTTCTTGTGCTTACATATTCGTTAGCCTTTTTTATTCTGTATCTTCTACTACTGAGCCATTTTATTTGACCTGGTTTCCACATAATTCTTTCTTTTTAATTATATTATTAGAATCGTCATAACAAAGTCATTGAGGTTGTGTATAACATAGCAATATGCAGGTTGTATACGGAGAGCGCTGGATAAAGCCTATAATAAATTACACGTGTGTGCAGAGTGTAGACTTAACTACACCCCGCACGTACGCTACGTAGATAATTAAACAGGCAAATCTGCGTTTTTCTTCGCCTGCTCTTCAAGGGATAGTGCTTCACCACCACCCGCTGTGTTGTTGAATACACGAAGAGGCATGTAGAATGCGTTCATGATACTTGTGCCACGAGTGGTCAAGTCCCAACCTCTTCGGATTGCGAGTTCTCCAGTCTCGTTATCACGCTTGTATCGTGTCATGACGAGGACTGAATTTCGTACACGCATTTGATTGAACTTATTCAGTTCAGGCTGACCTTGTGCGTTAACTCGTACCATTGTCTCGGGGAATGTGAATTCTTTGTCGAAACAATTCTTCCATACTTTGAGATTGTCTGGTGCAGTATCGGGAAGTGGATTTACTTGTCCGACAGTTGCATTTGGTACAAGGTCTAAATAACGCTTTGCTTCAGCATCAAATACTGGTACTTCGCGACGTTCACCATCTTCAGGGTCTTCGATGGTTACAACTGCATACTGTGTGCCTGCGTTTTGCTTACCCTGTGGCACGATTTGTTTTACGAATGAAACTACATTGTACAACATAATAATACGATTTTATTTGTGGAACTTAAATGAATTGTCAAAAGAAAGGAGGCTGTTATGCCTCCTCTGGTCTTGCCCATTTACATGGCAACAAGCGTGTCATTAGACGTGCTTTTTGTTCTTGTGGAGAGTAACCCATAAAATACAGTCCTTCCTTTGTTTTAGGGCAAAACAGTATTTCGTTTTGGGTCAACATCAGATGACCTGTTGCTGTCCGCATCATACAGCCGTCATTACCAATCCACACGTGTGGCACATCCAATTTGACTTGTACTAAGTCTGCTTCCAGTTCTACTGGAGCATGTCTGTGCCAAAACGTTACGTGCTGCGGGAACACTAGCGCATTTTCTGTTACCATTTTATAAATGGCTGTTGTTTTCAAACCATAATGAGGAATGTATACCTCTTTTGCTGAAATTAATTTGTACTTCATATTGTTCTGTATTGATTACGCTATATATTAAGGGAATCCGTATCTGCTCAGGCGGAGGATTATGGTCTTCCCGCTACCTCACTGTACAGTTTCGCATTCCCTTATTGTTTGTATGCTGAATACTAGGAGAGATTTAGTTTGTGCTTGTGCGGTAGCGCGTAAGCGGATTTTGTATAAAACCCTAACTCACACGCCAAACGCATCAAGCACATCATCTCTGACACCTGACTCATCGTATGATGTGTCGTAGTCGTTCAACCTAATACACTGTTCAACAGTATTGTTGCCACCATAAAACCTATTGGTTTCAAGTAGCTGTTCTAAATAAGCCTTATTTGCTGCCATAATATCTTGTATTTGTTACTGTCATCTATGAGATATTTAGTTTGAGCCAAGCGTATACCCAACAGCCTTACGGCTGAAGGGAATACACTGTGCGTGTCTGATACGTTACCTGTGTGTTATGGTACTTGGCAAGGTATGGTGTCATTGCCTTTAAAAGTGCCTCAACTGAAGGATATTCACGGGATTTGCGCCACTCTCCCTTAGTGTCTGCACGATTGCAGTACGTGCAGAAAAATGCGGTTGTAGATGTTTGTGCCATAATATATGTGTATTTGGTTGTTATCTACGAGAGACTTAGATTGTGCTCAGCGCAATGTACATGGCCGATCCTAGAGAGGCGTCAGTGTATGGTACACGTTGCGTTTCTCTCCCCGGATGTCAGACGGACTCTTCTAAGACTAACGTTTCCGTTAGCTACCGCTGCGATGGCCTAAGGCAAGTACTGTTCTTGCCTGAATACTAGAAGAGACTTAGATTGTGCTGGGGGGTGGTTTCCATTTCAATCGATGATGGGGAGTCAGTTCATTACTGTTTCGTGTTTTTGCACCTATAATAAAATAAAAAATTATAAAATTTCTCCTTTCCGTATTCATAAAATAAAAAATTTTGCAAAAAAATTAGCCCCAGGATTTCTCCCAGGGCTATATTCTTTATTATTTTTAACGACATTTAAGATAACTTTCAATACATAATGATTCTATCTATCTTGTAAATAATTCTTGATATAATAGATATCTTTCGTATTCTAGCTGTTTAATTTTCTATTTATAGTATTTCTTCATACTCTACATACTGATCCATTTCCTCAGGTGTCACTGTTTTGGATCCTTGTTCAGGTTCTGAGCTTGCTTCTGTTCCTGGCTCTTTTGAGCTTCCATTTTGGCTTTCAATCGTCTTTTTAAGTTCATCTAATGCCTTATTTGTTTCTTCTAACTGCTTTTGTTCTGCTTCATTTACCTCAGTTTTAGCTGCTTCTACACTGCTTTGTAGGGCTGAGATACGTGAGATTAAATCTTCCTTACTCATGTTATTATACATAGCAAATAGGAAGGACTGAGCGTTATTTAAGTATACTTTGTATACTTCATTATCAGGATTTTCTTCAACTTTTTTAGTTAAATCATCAACTAATTGCTCTACTTCACTGATGGTTTTATTCTTTAAAGGTGCTTTAGATATTAAATTACCATCAATATCATATAGATTAGCATTTGGGTCTATTTTTGCCATAATTTAGGGGGTTAAATACTGTTTAGAAGTCTATATCGTCCCATTCTAGTGGTTCAATATCTTCATTTTTCAACATTCTAAGGTGTCTTTTCTGTATTTCTTCCATTCTTCTATGTGCTTTTAAATATTCCTCGTCTGTTAAGCATTCTCTCAGTGTGTGACACATAGCGTGTACACGGTGTTTCTTGGGGGTATCCATCTTCATTGATTGTAACATGAGAATAAAACTAGTTTTCTTTCCATTCGTAATACTTGCTAAATGCTAACTTACGGGATTTTTTATCACTAAACTGATGTATACGAGTCAACATCTACTTAGCATCAACACTTCCACAAGCCCTGATAGCACATATATCATCAATAAAACTCTCAATACCTTCATCACCATATTTATCTCTGATTGCACTGTATTCAGCGTATGCTTGGATGAAATAAGGGTTTGTTTCGTCGTATTCAGGTTCTAAATCTAGGATATATGCGGCATTTATAGGGCATCCGTGTATGTAGAAATACTTACAATTGTCAGTTACAGGCTGACAAGTTTCTCTTAAAGACATGTAATCTGCGTAAAACAATATGGCATTTAGCTCAATATTCGTCATTTTTTAAGCGTTTTGTATATACATTGAGTTACCCAACCTAGTAAGTAACAGAAAGGTTCTTGACTACATGAGCAGATATTCTGTCTCATATGATCGTATATATCTATACAAACATGACCAGCTTCATGGGCTATGGTGTTAAGTAAATCAATCTTTTTGTCTACAAATTTTATATCTACATAGCCATTATACTTGACTAATATACAATCCTTATCATCTGATTTACGTCTTATAGTACTAGTTGAACATATATTATTCATTATTTGTTCATCTAGTTCTACTCCATCTGAATAGATATACAATTTCTTTAGTTCTTCTAATGTTGTATATTGATTTGCTACTACTAAATCTACGTAGTATATAGTCTCATATGTGTCTATTCTACTCTTCTTTTTAGTCTTATTATTATTGTTCATCTTAATGTATATAATATATATTAGGGGGTTCTTAGGGGGATGTTCGCCCTCTCTACTATCTCTCCCATAACGTTAAAATAGCCCAAAAAGTTGCAAAATAAAAAATTTTATAAGTATTTGCAACCAACTTTATGTTACATTACGTTACGCCGTTGTAATTTGCAAAATAAAATTAAACAATATGGCAAAAATATTACGAGTTGTTGAACCATTTCTTGTTGTGAATTTGGGAGATGTCTTCGAATATTCGAATGAAGAGAAGATGTATATCTCTAAACACAATGAGGAATTCTATAAGGCAGATGATACTGCTAACGATGTGAAATCTTCATACACCTCAGAATTCAAGATCTCTGTAGAATATGCAAAGGCTCTTGTTGAAGAGGGTTACCTTGAGGAAGCTACTGAAGTAAGTGATAAGTCTTTCGTTAATATATTCGACGAGATTGATTCTTTACTTACTAAGTACAAGAAAGGTTTGGAGACCATCGAGCAGGATATGGCCGACCTTCCAGTATGTGTGAAGGTAGAGCGTCAGACAGTACTGACGAATATGATTACATTACTTGAGCACCTTAAAAGCTTGAAGAAATGAACGAAACAAATGAAATGATTGACCAATCGGAGCTGGCAGAGAGTGTAGCCAATGGAGTTAAATACCAATTCCTTGACTTCTTCCTTGTAAAGCCCCTGGATCCGGTTAAAGTTAAGAAAGAGTTTAGTAAACCTGTCGCAACTGGTACACCCGCAAAAGATGCAAATGGAGTCGAGGCACAAGACTTCGAAAATGTTGAGACAGAGGTTAAAGAAGTTGATTCTGATTATCGTAGAGGAATAGTTATCAAGTGTCCATTATACTATAATGAACAGTCTGCTGATACAATTATTAGACATATAAATGTTGGTGATACGGTAATCTTTAGAGACGCAGCAGGACTTCGTTTTGATTTGCTTAAAGACAGTCGACTTCTGAGACAATACGATATACTTGGTATTGAGAAGTGATTGATATTGAACAAGTCATAAAAGAAGTTTCTAAGAGAACTGGAATAGATAAAGAAACAGTTGAAGTAGTATGTAAACATCCATTCATACAAACAGTAGAATTGATGAAAGACGATAAAGCAAGTCAAGACATCCTATTCAATCAACTATTCAAGTTTAAGCTGAAACGTAGATATAAAGAAAATAAATCTAAAGGTTATACAACATGAAGACGATGTTTATTAAGGAAGGTATCAATATGACAGTAGATTTTGATACTAATGAAGTTAGCAGTATTCCTTCTGCACGTGAAGCAATCCAGCGCATTTATGTAGCTCCAGAACAGATGCACGTAATCTATCAGACTGGTAAACATAGAGAAGAGGCTGATGTAGAGAAGAATGATGTTATTGTTACATTCTATACTGACGAGTTCGATAAGCGAATGATCGTTGTAAAGAGTGAAGAGTGGATCAAGAATCTCGAAAGTTACGAGAAGCGAATGGAGGAAGCTAGACTTAAGAACGCTGAAGCGATGGGACAGAACATTGATGGTCCTAGTTGCTGTGATTGCGAGAATTGTTGTAAGTCGTGTTAATCAGAATATAAATATACAATTATGAAAAAGACAGATACAAAGAAAACTACAAAGAAGACTGTACAACCTGAGTTCATTATGAACTGTGTAGATAACACTACTCCAGCACAACTTTACAACGAAGTTGTAAGCGCTAAGGTTCGTGCAGGCAAACCAATTACTACAGAGGAACTTGAGCTTGCTAAAGATAATGCAGTTTATGAGAGTATCGATCTGATTGCTGCTGCAGCAGTAGATACATTCATGAATGTACCTGGTGCAAAGATTGAAGTTAAGGGTGATGAGAAACTCATCTTTGATTCTAAGGGTAACTATAAAATCAAGAAGCCTAATATCTTCAAGCGCTTCTGGAATTGGATTCGTAGAAAGTAAGAAATAACAGTTCCTGGGATGCTTCCCGCAGAGTATGTAGCGACATGTTTTTCGGGTTGTCGCGGAGGTTGGCTGGACATACGAGAACAGCACCCAGGCCGTATAACTAACGTAGGAGTTAACCTACGTGCTCAGCTTGCGAGCTGAGGCCTAGCCCTACATACAAAGAGTACAGCAGATCGCGACTGCAGTAGGGCTCATCTAATATGAGTATTTAGACATCTTCTGGCTCAGTCGTTAAAAGAGCCACCCCTTCGGTGTGGTGTATGATGCTAACACATTGGGCTCTAACCCCAAAATAACTGGAGCGAACCGGTCGCCGGGACCAATTGGCGTAACTCAAGACAGGATAATAGGTATACGTAAAACCTTGAAGAGCGATTGATAGTATACAGTCAAAAGTGGGTGCAACTCCCACCGCCAGTACTTGAATAAAATAATATTTAGACATGAATATAAATTTTAAGAAACTTGACCAGAGAGCAGTAGCTCCGGTACGTGCTCACGAAAGTGACGCAGGATTTGATTTAGTTGCCACTGATATTACTACAGAGGTAAATGAGTGCGGACAACTTATTTTAGTTTACCATACTGGTTTGGCTATTGAGATTCCAGAGGGTTACTTTGGTCTCCTTATACCAAGATCTTCTGTATACAAGAAGTCACTTATGCTTACAAATCATGCAGGTGTAGTACACGCTGGTTACAGAGGTGAGGTAATGGCTAAGTTTAGGTCAACTACAGATGTTGTACCTGCTGTATACAAACCAGGTGAAAAATTTGCTCAGTTGCTGATACTTCCTTGTCCAGAATTCACATTCACTGAAACTTCTGAACTTTCCAACGGTGATCGTGGTAATGAAGGATTTGGTAGTACAGATGAGACGAGTACAGAGAGCGCGCCCACAGGATCTGTTGAGTCTCCCGCTATAGAGGAGGAACAAGCTCAAGAGACTGCAAACGAGGGTAGCGGCGGGGAACAAAGCATCCCTGAGCAGGCATAATAATTACGTAATAAAAGCCTGAGAAGCGGCGTACATAAGTCTGGCAATGCTTCATGAGGTTCAGGGACCCAGTAATGGGCCCCTTTAACCATATATATAAATATGTAAAATTAAAGACAGTACGTCGTATGATTAAATATCGGTTTTTATATTTTAAAACTTTAACAGATTTTCAAAGTAAATTATCCGAAATAGACAGATAGAGTATTGTGTTTATATAGGATAAACACTTAATCTGGACACACGGACAATATTACGGCGCAGTATCGGGAGATATTACTATAGATGGTAATATATTAAACTTAATAGAATAGCTTACAGAAAGAATTACTGATTTAGAAAATAATCATTCAGGTTCTACTATAATAAGTGAAGACGGTACTAAACATATATTTACAACATTAGAAGAATATCAGGCTTTACAAAATTATCAAGACAATGCAATATACTTTATATTAGAGCCTGAAGCAAAAACAAATTGGACATTTGGTGGCACGTTCCCAGTTGTACTTGCTGGTGAATGACTAGGTACGTTCCCTATTAATTTAACATAATATGACAAAAAAATTTACATATTCAGAAAAACATGCTGGGGACCAACTAACCCATACCGAATGGAATAACCTAGCTCAAGATGTAGACGCAGCTGTTGATGCTATCAATAATGGTGGTGGAGGTACAGCTTCTACTGTAATAGATACCAATGGTGTAATCTCTGTAAGTTCAAAAGGAAATGTTACCGTTGGAAGCAATAAGAACGTAAACATTGAGCCTGCTTGGGATAACAACACGGCTTCTTATTCTGGAAACTATGGTGATATTGCACTAAAGTCTGGAGACGACATTCAATTCTGTTCTCATCACAGAGAACCAAAAAAGAGAGATAAAGTTGTCGTTAAAAACATTGATGGTAGCGACAATCCTGTAAAATTACAAGTTGTTGCTGGAGAACTTGATCTTGCTGTAGGTACTGCAAATAATCCAAAAACTGCTACCAGAAAGAAAGATAAAAATAGCGGTAGCGATATCTCTGCAGAACCATTGTTTAAATCTGACGATGCAAAGGTAATGGATGTTCGCATTCTTACTGGAGAAACTCTTGATTCTGGCACGAATTCTGAACGTGAGGAGCGCGGTTACCTAAAAGTTCGTGCACAAGCTATCGATCTTCGCTGTGAAAAACACGGTGGAATTGCACTTCAGCCAAAAGGATATGATTCTGATGGCAACATGAATAAGATTAAATTTGAACACGGTGGAGGTGACGGTCTTGAGTTTGGTACGTTCAATGCAGAAAAAACATCTATCTTTACTGATGAATACAGATTCAATAGAGAAGGTATTTGGAAGATGTCAAATCGTACCACAGAACCTTCCGGAAAGACTATTGTAGATGAAATAGAAGGTGATCTTGGAGCACTTCCTGCAACAGGTGCATTAAAATACAAAAAGAACACTATCGCAAATAATAGTGCTCTTGCTACACAGACTGGAAAGACATACGAATCGGCAGACGATTTTTATGATTTTATCGATACTTCTGACGAACAGTGCAAAACGAAAGATATCATCAAGACTGCTTATGCAATGAATGGTGGTAAAGATCGTCATACTAAGATTACAAACAAAGGTGCCGTTGAAATTGCTACTAATGTTACGTATTAGGTTTCTGAAACAAGCGAACCAGAAAATCACAATGGAGTAATTTCAGTTGATACAATTTCTCAAAAGGTATATGATGATTTAGCACAAAATATACTTGACGGAATATATAACGAAGGCGATTTTACTACACTTCCAGATACAACTAAGATATATACTGGTACTGGCGTTTATATTACGTTTACGGAAATTCCTGCTCCTGCTATTAAGATTGAATCTGGTGGTGAATTAAAACTTGGAGGTGTCCTTGATTTTGGTTCTAGCTTCAATTTTGGTGAGACAGACAACGGTATAGAGGTACAATATAAACTCACAAAAAAGAATAACCCAAAGGATTGTGGTGTATTAAAAGTTATAGGTATAAATAATAGTACTACAAATACACTTACTATTACAACTGCTAGTCCTTCTGATGGTACTGTACAGGATTATGTTATACCTGTAGCCGAACAAACAATATCAGCTAATACATATACTCCACAGACTATTGCTAGTTGTAGTATAAACGATATTATAATGTTTGTAAACTGGGCTAAAGGTACTGGTTTTGGTCCTTGGAGTTCTCAAGCTATTGCTGATAAAGAAGAGTTAGAATGGGTTGGTAACGGATTTACTGCAGTTACACAAGTAACCCCTGGTGAAAATCCTACAGTTGGATAATACATTAAATTATGGGAATATATATAAACGGTAGAAAGGTAAATCAAATATACTATAAAGATCTACCTATTGTCGCCGTATACACGCGGGGGCAACTTATCTGGCCTGAAGATATACCCCCAATTATAGAAGAGATACTTAGTTGTTATGCTATGGGTTATTGGATAGATAAATACCCATGGACAGATGACACACCTTGGACTGATTAAAACAAAATATAATGGAAACATATCAAGGAAAAATAAATGAATTCGTAGATTGGGTCAGTGGGGTAAACAGTATCACCGGTAATACTATATCTGGAGTGGATCAAGACCATCCTATCTCTGGTAAATCAATTCGTGAACTTCTTTAGGAAAAACTAAAAACACCATTTGTTACAGACAAAGATGATGACGCTGGACAGATTAGATTTTTTAGCAGCGAAGCAGCAAAAACGTTGTGGCAGCAATATGCTAAATCAGACAGTCCTTTATATGATCCAGAAAAAGCCGAAGATTTTGTACTGTACAGCATGGATCTTCCAGCTACGTACAAGATTACGGGTTTGGAGTCATTCTTATAGGCTCGCTATATAATAGAGGGTAACTCTACTTCCAACAACGCAATATTGTCATATACACTTGGACTAGAAGATTCTCTCGGCGAACCAGACTCAGACGTAGTTTCTGTAACATATACGATAAAAGATAGTTCTGAAAATGTAACATACAGTGAAGGATATCAAATAACTACTGGTGATTCGGTTACTAAAAACATATATCAGTATTTAAGATCTGGAGAAAACAAGGTTACAATAAAAGCTGTGGCTAATAACCACAATGCCAAAACTACTAGAACGTTTAGTATTTTCTTGGTAACATTCTCTATATCTAGTAATTTCTCAGGATATTACACTGGCGTATCAAACAACAGAGCGTTTTCTTTCGATGTAGCAGTTAAGAGAAGTATTACAAACCTTCCGGTTACAACAAACGTATATATCTCGGAAGCAGGAACATCTCAGTCTACATTGGTAGCAGATTGGAGATACACTGATACTGGATCAAACCCATCAAAGCGTTTTGAGATACAGAATCCGTATCTGGCTAGCGACTACAATACTCCTAGAAAATATAGGATGACCATAAAGAGTCAGATGAGTGATGCTGAAAGCTAGACAACGTTTGACAGTAATGTTCTTGTATACGAATTTGAGGTTGCTTCAAATCTTGGAGACCTTGTAAACGGTTTTGTAAACTGTGCATACTCAGCTTCAAATTCAAACTACAGCTATTTGGATTCTGGAAAGGTTATATTACATGCCACACAATACATTCCGTTTACATTCGATTGGGGTTATTATACAGACGCTGGCGACCAACAGGTTGATGTAAACTGGTACTTGCGAACAGGTGTTGCTGGAGAATATCAGTATACAGAACTTGTAAATATTCTTGGAGCAAAGGGTGTTAAACCGACATCGTTGAGCTTTATTCCAAGTATAGCATTGTCATACGAAACTGACAATTCCTACATTGTAGCAAGGATTAACGGAGTAGACGTCGAAGAGTTCCCAATAAACATTGCTGAAAACATTATAAACGTAACAGAAACTGGAAACTTTTCTTTAAAGTTGTCTGCATATGGTAAAACAAACTCTTCTGAGACAAAGGATTCCTGGACAGATTTTGACCACAATATTACAACAACATTTAGCTCTGGCGTATCTTTTGACAACAGTAACGGTTGGGATAACAACAGTCTTGTATTAAAAGGATTGGATTCTTATGCCATCATAAACTACTGTCCGTTCCCAGAAACTTTGGAAAACGTCTAGTACAATATATTGGACAATGGTGCTGCATTTGAAATAGACTTTAAACCAGAACAGGTGAATAGTGAAGATGACGTCATACTTACCATTGGTGATACAACAAAAGGTTATATTGCCATTACACCAAACAGTGCGGCTTTCTACGAGAATTCAAATACACCTACCATAAAAACTAATTTTAAGGCTGGAGAGAGAATCAAGTTGTGTTTTATATTCAACAGATATTCTGATATAACAAACGACTCCAATCTTATTTATATAATAAACAACGGTATACTCGAAAGGGCTGCTGTAAAAGGTAATGCAAGTATAAACAGTGCTTCTGGTAACATAAAAATCGGAGGGTCTAGAAGTAGCATTAGAGTATACTCGATCAGAGCTTATCGTTAGGATATTTCTCCAAAACAGGCATTGGATAACTACATGTTTGATAACATTAGTGATTCTTCCCTGATAAGTAGAAATGATGTATACGGAAATAGTTCTTCTATAACATATGCCGGAATGTAGGGCAAACAAGATCTCATTGTGATAGAAGGAGATCTTGATAATATATTAAACAATGCCCAAGCTAAAGAGAACGCTACGGTAAATATTAGTAGAGAATCAAACATTGATCCAAGTAAAAACTTTACAGTAACAAACTGTAGAATAAGAAACCACGGACAGTCTACTCTTTCCTATCCAATCACTTCTATGAAGATATGGTTGAATAAGAGTAATAAGTTTTATGAAAGCGGTGGTGTTACATAGGAAGTTGTTCCAGAGCTTATATGTAGTTCTCAACAATATCTTGGTCTCAACAAGAATAGATATATAATGAAGAATGGCGCAATACCATCAAACAAGTTCGTATTGCAAGCAAACTATGCCGACTCTTCTGGTGCACACAACGGTTCGCTGTTAAGACTTATTCAAGATACGTGGTATAATGCAAGTTTTGACGGAGAATATAAGCTGAGAACTACTCCACAGTTGTTTACATCAGGTGCGAAGATTACGCACAACGATCCTAATCTAAATGAAGACGGAAGCTGGGTAGACGGATATTACAATTTAATTAGTACTTAGAACGGATATAATGCAAATCGCGTAGGAAAGACTTGGCCAGAAATAGCAAACGTAGACTTCCCTTACACTATAAGAAATGCTGCAGACTCGTTCCCGTGTACTGTATTCTATAGAGATACATCTACTCAAAATCAAGAGCTTACGCTTTTAGGACAGTACGTGTTTATGGACGACAAGAAGTCAGATTTCGTGTATGGTGAAAGAAGTATATATCTTACAGACGATCCATCAGACCCATTCTGCATGAAGATTGACAACAAGAAGAAAGACAAGTCTGAAAACAAAGTATGGGATAACAAAAACGTATTGCAGGTAGAAGTTGTATATCCTAACTCGCCGTTGACCAGTTATTCTAGTAAGAATATTGCAAGCAGTTATATGCTTGACGAAAACGATAACCTTATTCCTTCAGGCGAACAGCACAGATTCGACGATGCTTATACCACAGACCAGAACGGAAGGGCTACATCTTACTATTGGGAACAACATTTTGAGTTAATATATCCGGACAAAGAGGATATCGTTGACGAAAACGAAAACTTCTCTCCTGAAGAATTCCAACAGACTGTTACACCGTTTATGCAGTTCTTGGATTGGATTACTGACGTTGCCGCGTTAAAATCTACAGGCTCTGTTCTTGGTGAAACTGGATCACAGGCTCGTGTTACACAGGCCGAGCTTACAAAATTCATGAACGAAGCGCATGATCACCTGGATCTATATAAGCTTGCAGCATACTATATTTTCTTCCTACGATTCGGTCTTATTGACTCGGTTGAACGTAATGCACAGTTAAAAACATACGACGGACAACACTGGCACTATGAGCCATGGGATATGGATATTGCACTTGGTTGTGCTAACAATGGTGTGATTGCATACGAACCACCATTGACTCGTGACACCAAAGCTGGAGGTACGACATACGCATTCTCAGGAAGAACAGCAACACAATCTAACGTACTGTGGGATTGCTTGGAATGTTGGGACTACTGGGCTAACACAATTGTTCCAGAAGTAGCAGAAGCTCTGTATCAAGCTGGACTTACCTACGACAACGCATCTAAAATGTTTGATGAAGAGTATGTTGAGAAGTGGTCAGAAACTTTATATAACGAATCTGGACATTATAAGTATATCGATGCTACTAAAAACCCGAAATATAGATTATACCTCAATGGTGCTAGAACGTCTCATAGACACTGGTGGTTGAGTAAGTCAATGAACTATTATGACGCAAAATGGTCTTGTGGAGACTTTACCAAACATTCCATATAGTTCCGTATCAGTAAACCACAGGATATAAGCGGATATAACCTTATAAAGATTTATCCTACAAACGATACATTCTTTAAAGCATAGTATGGTTCTAAGGGTGACGAAATAGTTACGGTCCTCGGAGACGGTTTGACAGAAGCAAGCGTTACTCCAGGCGGAGAAGCACAGATAGATGCTTTTGTTCAGCTCGAAGACAAGCAACCATGTTTCATTTTTGGAGCGTCATCTATAGAAGGTTTGGATCTTAGCGGATTGCTAACAAGTTCTACCAACAACATAGGTAGAGGATATACCGACATAAGCTTTGAAGACTCGTACGACAATGTACTTGGTGCATCACTAAAAACCTTAAAACTTGGAGCTCCTTGTACACCTAATATCTATACTAATCCAAACGAAACACAGTACACAAGCAACCTGAGTATTGGTCAGAACGGTATTACTGCAATTACGGCCGATGGTAACGATGCTCTTGAAAACTTAGAGCATTTGGATGTTATTGGTTGGTACAACAAGCAGACATCACAAGGTGTATCTGGATGGTTATCGGATATATTCTCTGGCACAGGTTATGATAGAAAGAATATAACTACTTTCTACGCAATGGGTTGTGATATGGCTACTGAGTTTAAGACTTCAAATTCAGGTAACAGGTTTACAGATCTTAGACTTCCGGCTAGCGTAACTACATTGGAGTTTGTAAACAGTTCTTGGGAGGATATCAGTTTCTGGAGTAGCACGGCATTGACGTCTACATCTTCACAATACAATAAATTGTCTGGAATACCTTCTTCGGTAAATACTATAAAGTTCAAAGGAACTACTGCAAAAAATCAGTGTTCTTTAGACATGGTACTAAGCTGGATAAACAATATCGAAGCAGATATAAGATCTGCACATCCATCTTATACAGAAAGCCAGTTAGAAGCTGCATTGTGGGATGTACTTGCTACAAAGGTTATATACGCAGAACAGATCAACTGGGGTGATGGAACTACAAAGCTGTATTATAAAGACCTAATTCGTTTAAGTAAGATTGGTAATGATGGTATCCTTTATAATTTGAGAGGATATGTCATTATATCAGACAATACAAATCTTACCGCAATACAAGTAGCGGAACTGCAAAATATCTTCGGTGAGCATGTATTTGATGTTGGTACAACTAATACAAACCTTGTTGTAGACCAGGATAGTGGATTTGTTAGAATTAGCGTTAAGGGTGCAGATGTAGATTTGGAAACAGGTAATCTGTATATTAACGAACCAAATTCTGTAAATCTTGCAGCTACAAGCTTTACGTTGAGTATAAATAGATATGACAACTATATACTCGGTGACGAACACAACTTGTAGAATATTCAAGAGAACCAGTATTTGTGGACAGTATCAGAAACAGAAAACGGCAGTATTTCAAATAGACAGAAATCAGCATATTTGCAGAAGAGAAACAATGGAGGTATGGCACTTGTTACAGAAGAAGGCGACTATGGCGATTACAGCGTGTGGGTTAATGTATATTATGTAGATATGACTAAACCGCTTGCACAAAGGCTACAGCACGATTCTGTTGAGATAAATATAATAGGTGTGACATATCCTGTAGATTTTGATTTTGTAATTCCAAACAACGTACGTAAGTTTGTGTATACAAGAAACATGGCTGCAGATTTATTCGGACAGGCATATGCTTCTTTAGCAACTTTACCAGATACGTATGTAATGACGTATAGAAATCAGAAGAACGAATTCTCCATAAACAGAGGGGGTGGATATACAGCAACATTAAAGAAGGTTGAATATTATCTACAAGACATTGATATTCCTACAAACAGTACTGGCGGATATATAGACTCCACAGATCTTTCTGTCGGAGATAATACAATTAACCAGCTAGTTTTGGACGAAACTCTTGGTTATACTAGAGACAGTTCTAATGGCGGAATGACAGTACAGGTAATAAGCGTACCTGCGCAAATGAAGAAGTATAGATTAACAGCAAGAATTACTGTTGGTGGTAGAAGTCCATTTACTAAACAGATAACAATAATTGTTTGGGACGATAATTATCCTCTTGTAAACTATAGCGTCTCAGATCCGTTGTACGCAGCACTTTCTCAAAAATATACAACAGACTATAACCTTCAAGGATTTAACGGAAATCTGTATAAAACAGAACTTTTGAGTTTATATGGACCTCTAGATTTATCTAATAGCAATGTAACAAGTCTGCTTGCAAATACCAACTATAGTGTATTTACGTATATGAAGTATATCACAAGCATTACTCTCGATGGACTTACGTAGATAACACTTAATGATTTGGCTACTGGAAACAATTAGTTGGATGTAAGCAATATTACTTCTCTAACGTCAATTTCGTTGAACGGATGTACTGGACTGAACGGTTCTGTATTAGATCTTACAACATCACAATATATTACTTCTATAGATTTGCGCGGAACATCTGCAGGAATAGTACTTGTAAATAGTGCAGTTTCATCGCTACAGCTCGGTTCTCCAATATCGGTTTCTATTAGCAACCCTACAGTACTTGGAGAAACTGGAACTACTTTTAGTATACAAAATTCATCATCACTTAGTAATGTTATATTAAACGGATGTAATATTACTAATGTAAGAGGGTTTACATTATTTGACACATTATATCAAACTGTTTAATTATGCATTTAGAAATAAAACAATCGACGAGCGGAATTGAAAATGTATCTACACAAATAATAGATAAATTATATGAATTAGCGTATGAAGATTTAACTTTAGGCATAACTAGTTAGTTAGATTCTACAAGCGTTATACAAGGTAGAGTTAGCGTGCATGCATGCTATGAAAATAGGAAAAATTTTCTCACTAATAAATTTAATAATTTTTTTATAGATGCGACAAGTTTGTATGTAAATCTTAAAGATAGTTATGCTGAATAGGTAGCTATTACCAGGTATTCTTCAGATGGTATAGGACTAACAGACTCAGATGCCACAAGAGTTACTTCAATGGGGGATGTATTTACAAATAATACAGACATTGTAGATATGAGTGATTTTGGTACAGTTTTTCATAATTGTACACAATTAAATCAAACATTTTATGGTTGTTCTAATTTAAAAACAATCGACATAAGTAATATGGTAACGTTAGATCGTGCATTTTGTAACTGTACCTCATTAGAGATGGAAATAAACGCGCCAAATTTAACTGGTGAATTGTTAGGTAATAATATTAGCGGTTGTTTTACAAACACAAAGATTACAAATATTATAAACATCGGTAATATATCTACTGTTGGTGTTTTTTGTTTTGCTAACTGTAGTTCATTAACAGAAGTTAATATACCACAAACAGTAACAGAAATTAAAAATTCCGGTTTTGAAAATTGTTTGTCGTTATCATCTATATCTACATTAGAAAACGTTTAGAAATTAGGCGGCTCTGCATTTGGGAAATGTCCAGGCCTGTCTAATGTGGTATTAAATTTAAAAAATGTATACGAAATAACTGCTAGTAATACGTTATTTGGTGGTTCAACTATTGGACAAATTTATCTTCCAAGAATCACAAGTTCTCATGCAGATACTTCTTATTATAATGCTGGATATAATACTTTATATGGTGGTTCATTTGGTAGAATAACTAGTTGTAAAACAATGTATTTTAAAAACTTAACTAAATTATATCCTGCCTCATTTTCAATTTCATCTATAACTGCACTTGTAATAAATAATAGTACGCCACCAACGTTGTGTAATAAAAACGATTAGGCTGATGTAGATGTAACAAACAATAATCAAAAATGGAATACTATATTTAATGGTTTTGTCGGATAGGTATATGTTCCAGACGCATCTATATCTACTTATCAGAATGACAATTAGTGGAGTACACTTGGTATTACATTTAAAGGAATTAGCGAACTGACAAGATATCAAAATGAAGAAGCTTGGATTGCTGCAGGAAGACCTGCGTTAGCACTTATCGAAGAATATATGTAATATAACACAACCTTAAGTGTATAAAATAAGGATGCATAGAATGGTTAATGTAGGTTCGATTCCTACCTATGCACTCAGAAGTACGGTGTTGAGACAGCCGTGTAATTTGTCTCAGTTAATTTAAATTAAAATATGGAAAGTTCAAAAATTATGATGTTCCCTGAGGTAGGGGGTAATAGTATTGATCCAAATCTGTTGATGGCTTTGAACAACAACGGTGGATTTGGTGGTAATAACTGGATATGGATTTTGTTCCTTTGGCTCATTTGGGGCTGGGGAGGCAATGGTTTCGGTGGAAACAACGGATTCCTATCTAACCAGATTGCAAACGATAGCGGTAGAGAGTTACTGATGAATGCAATTCAGGGTAACGGCAACGCTATCCGTGATCTCGCTGGTCTGTTGAATACTGAAATAAATACAGTCCAGAACGGTATATTCACATTGAACAATGCTATTACCTCTGTAGGTACTCAGGTTGGCATGAGCGGACTGCAGATCCAGAATGCAATACAGAGTGGTAATGCTTCTATTGCTTCGCAGATTTGTCAGTGCTGCTGCGAGAATCGTTTGGCTATTGCTAATCAGACTAATGCATTACAGTCTCAGATGGCTGCTAACCAAGCTGCAGATCAATTAGCTGTATGTCAGTAGACTAATACACTGTCTACTCAAGCTGAGCGTAATACTCGCGATATCGTTGATGCTATTTCTGCTCAGTCAGTTATGATCAACGATAAGTTCTGCGATCTTGAAAAGAGAGAATTGCAGGGTAAGATTGATACGCTTACTGCTGACAATGCTCTGTTACGTGCAAATGCAAACAATGCCGCACAGACCGCATTTATCAACGAGAAGTTCAATACAGTTACTGCTGAACTCGCTGCTATTAAGGCTTCACAGCCTAATACAATTCCTGTTCAGTGGCCTAATGTTACTGCTGTGAACACTACTCCTTATGCTGGAGTATTCTATGGCAACAACGGTTGGGGTTCTAATAGCTTCTGGAATTGATTGAGAAAGGAGGTACTTATGTTTGGTACTACTAATTATCCTTTCAATTTCTCTAATAGGAGAGGAATTCCAATGCTGGAAACTACGTCTGTTACAGTGACAGACACGAATGTAGTACTTAATCTTCCAAATAGATCATTTAGGTGGTTGAATGATAAAGGAGTTATACTGCTCCGTCTGAACCAGCCTATACCGGAAGGTACTACAGGAACACTCCCAGTGTTGTTCTCATCGAATGATTTTACACAACCGCTGACGAATATCGGTGGAACTGCAATTACTGCAGCTCAGATAACTGGTACTGGTGTATACCTTATATATTATGATAAGGATGCTAACCTGATGCAGTTAATGACCACTGCTATTCCTGCAGCTTAATAATAACATTTAAAACTTATTGAATTATGATGGTAATAGAAATGCGCGAAGCTGCACAGGAAAGAGCTTTGGATCTTGTTGAAGAGTTACACGAACTCGGTCATGAGAAGAAGATGGTACTGTGTGAGCTCGAAGATACGCTGTACGATTGTTTTGAAGATTCTAAAGACGAGAAAGAAGACGAGAAGTCTGAAGAAGGTACTGATCTTGGTTTTAAGAGTAAGTATAATCGTCACTATGCAATGCGTAACTTTAATGACGAAGATGAGGATACACACCACAGCTATCGTCGTAGTACTCGTATGCGTAGAAATAGAATGGGTAGATTCGCATGATTAATCGGTCTGTGAGGGGGCTTAGGCCCCCGCAAAGGCCATAATGTTTACAAGTATGTTTTCAGGATTGCGACAAGGTTAGACTCTTTATGTATTAGATAAGAGTTCTGAACCAAAAGTAGTTACGGGTTATGTAGAGCGTATTAGTGCTCCACACCCAATGTATCCTAACTATAATCCCAATGTAAGTTTTGGGGCTAACCTACAAACCGTAGTTGATATTACAGTTAAGGTAGACAATGATAAGAAAGAATTTGTAGGTGTACCTAGTACATCATCCATTCATTCTTATGGAGACTATGTGCTTAGTGAATCTAAGGATAATATGATTTAGGAAGTTACATCTATGTTAGAGAATAGTAAGAGTATACTATCTAATGTAGAGCAACATAAATCTAATATAACAGCTTGTGAGAAGATATTAAAGAGTCTAAGTCCAGTATATGCTAAGGAACAAGAACGTGACGAAGCTATAGAGAATATCTCTGGTCGTATGGATAAGATTGAGAATATACTTGCAAGATTAGAAAATAGACTAAGCCCATAGATATGATAGCACAATATATAAAATTAGGTACAGGTTGGAATGTGTTAGTATATTATGGTGTACATAGAGAAGACTTTATAGAAGTAGAAGATGCCTTAAAACAGATAGGTTGTTCTAGGAGTGATATACATAAATCATTAAAAGTATTAACTAAAGAGAATACAGGTTTTACTTTTAGTAACTCAGATTATAAGATGAGTATAATATGTATAGGTCCTTCTTCAGATATAAGTCAATTTGTTAATACTGCTATACATGAAGCTAAGCATGTCCAATCTCATGTATGTTCTTATTACGATATACCTGAAAGTAGTGAAGATGCTGCTTATCTTATAGGTTATCTAGTATAGAGAATGTACAAAATGTTTTCAAAGATAATAAGACAATATGTTTGATATTCAAGGGGATAAAATTAAGTTGTCTACTGATGACTTAGCTATACCTCCCTTTAAAGATCATTACAACAATGCTAAAGATAAACAGAAAGCATTGAAAGAAATTGAATACGTAATCTGGCTACATAGATGGAATACTCCCTATGAAGCATACCCCATTAATGAGAGAGCATCTATAGTAGCCAAAGACGTGTTCAAAGATGAACATTACGTACCTTCTGAAGAAGTACAATAGCTTGCAAGACGATTCTTAGAGTTTCAGGAAACACCTGGTACAAGATTATTATCAGCGTCTTAGACAGCAGCAGAAGGACTTATAGCAGCTCTAAATGATTACTCTAGTGGTCTAATGGATATAGATACTGCTATAAAGGTTACAAGGATATTAAAGGATGTAGGTAACATAGTAAAGTCATTAGATATAGCTATGAAACAAGCTAAAGCTGAACAAGTTGAAGCTGGTAGAGTTAAAGGTGGCGGTACTATAGGTTTATATGAAACAGTAAGATAATGGCACAAATAGATAAGTTTATTCCCATTCTATTACAGTGGGAAGCAAGTATAATAGTAAAACAAGGAGAGTCTTTAGAAGATGCGTATAAAAGAGCTACGAAAAGGGGATTTGTTAATGATCCTAATGATACTGGCGGCGCTACTATGGTTGGCGTAACTATCGGTGCATATAGATCGTATTGCAGATATAAGGGACAGAGAACTCCTAGCGTACAAGATCTTAAGAATATGCCGTACAAAGTATGGAGAGATGTTGTATACAGTATGTACTGGAATAAGTGGAAGGCTGATACCATACAAGATCAATCTGTAGCGAATATGGTTGTGGATTGGGTATGGCACTCAGGAGCTGCTACTATTAAGAAGGTACAAACATTACTTGGTGTTACAGCAGACGGTATAGTAGGTCCTAAGACTGTTACTGCTTTGAACAACGCTAAGGATATTAAGACAAAGGTATATAATGCTAGAAAGGCCTACTTCGAAGCAATAGTTAAAAAGAATCCATCCCAGAAGAAATGGCTTAAAGGATGGATGAATAGACTAAATTCGTTAATGTAAATATATGGTAGACTTTAACAAAAAGATTTATAACAGCGATAAGTTCAGATAGAGCGCATTGTTCTTCTAGGAACACGGATGTTATACTCTTGCTCCCAGAGGAACTACCGACTATATATAGTTTTGGGAGCAGGAGACTAATAGATGTTTAAATGGTTATGTGGCGCCTGATGGCGATGCTATCACTGGGTACCACTATTTTTACTTAAATTACAGTCCTATAATGATACTTAAGGAAGAAGAGTATACAGACCGTTATGGCGTAAAACGTACTAAACGTGAACGTATATTTGACTTTCCTAACTTCTGGGACTCAGATTATTATTACTTTCATGCAATAGAAGAAGCTGAATAGCAAGGAAAGCATATGGCCGTTCTTAAATGTAGACAGAGAGGATACAGTTTTAAAGGAGCTTCAATGTTAGTCAGAAATTATGAACTTATCCCAGGAAGCAAAAATTTCGCTGTGGCTAGTGAGCAAAAGTTTCTTGTTGGCGATGGGATATTAACCAAAGCCTGGTAGATCATGGACTTTATTGATAAGAATACAGCATGGTCCAAGCAACGCCTTACTTCTACAAGAATGGAGAGGGTATCCGGCTTTAAGGTTACTGATGAATTCGGTAAGCAAACAGAACAAGGATATCTCTCAGCAATAACTGGTGTAACACTTAAGAATGACCCAGAACGTCTTCGTGGTACTCGTGGCAAGCTGGTACTATTTGAAGAAGGTGGTAAGTTTCCAGGTCTAGAAACAGCATGGCAAATTGAACGTCCTGCTGTAGAAACCGACGATGGTGTAGCATTCGGATTACTTATAGCTTTTGGTACAGGTGGTACAGAGGGTGCGTCATTTGATGGTCTAAAGAAGATGTTCTATCATCCAGACGCATTTAATGTATTAGGTTTTCCTAATATCTGGGATGATAATGCAGAACAAACTACATGCGGATTCTTTGCACCAGCATATCTAAACCTTGAAAGTAAAGAAAAAGAATACATGGATAAGGACGGCAATAGTTTAAAAGAGAAAGCTATTGAACGACTTATCGTAGAAAGAAATAAAGTACGTGAGGGTGGAGCTTCACAAGAAGCAATAGATAGATTTATATCAGAAAGACCAATTAAACCTCAAGAAGCGTGCTTAGAGTTGGGAAAGAACATTTTCCCAAAGAAGCTTTTAATGGACTAGCTAACTAAGATAAGAACAAGTACTAAGCTTAAGAATATGAAGCATATAGTAGACTTAACTTGGGATAATGGTCAAGTAAAAGCAATAGAGAAAAAATCTGGTGATATAACTAATTACCCATTAAAAAGAGATGATAAGCCAAGAGGATCTATAGTCATATGGGAATATCCTATCCCAGACGCCCCATTCGGCTTATACATTGGAGGTTGTGACCCATATGATCACGACGAGTCCTTCACTAACTCATTAGGATCGACATTCATATTTAAGCGTGTTAGAGCAGGTGAAGCGTGGAATGACGTGATCGTGGCTGAATACACAGGGCGTCCAGATACAGCAGAAGAGTATTATGAGAATGTGAGAAAACTACTCACGTTCTATAATGCTAGGCTGTTATTCGAGAATGAACGTAAGGGTATTTATCCATATTTTACAAATAAACATTGCGATTATTTGTTAGCTGACTAGCCAGACAAAATAATAACAGAGATATTTAAGGACAGCAAAGTACAAAGACGTAAAGGCTGTCATATGACAAAATAGATTAGGGCGTACGGAGAAGGTCTTATTCTTGAATGGTTGATGGAAGAATATGAACCTGGGCACCCTAATATAGAGAGAGTATACAGCGAACCACTTATAGAAGAACTGATCAATACAGATGGTGTAAAGAACGTAGACCGTGTTATAGCATTGTGTATGGTAATGATATATAGAGAAGAACTATTCTAGATTAAAGTGGCCGCTGCAAAAGAAAAGAACAAACAGGTTGAACTCTTCGAGCTACCGTTGTTTGGAGCAAAATGGTTTGATGCAGAAAACAATACGCACGAAGATACGCCATTATTTAGCTTTTAATATGAGCAAATTAAAAATAGTTAAAGGAAATACATTTGATACTGTAATTGAAATCAGGGCGTACAAATACAACGGTGAAGAGATAACTGATTTTGATTTAAACAACTGCACAAATCTTATTATAAATAGTAAAGTTTATAAAGAGTTTTATCGTGTACAAGATTTCCAAATTATAGACGCAAATCACATTGATATACATTGGGACGGAAAAAAGACTAAAAATGGAGATTATTCTCTTGAAGTAACCGGTAAATACAATGGAGATGATTGGAGATTCTATGATAAGGCAGCTATCTTTACTATAGTAAATACAAACGCAGAAGCAAATATACCTAAGAACTCTATTATACGTGAAGACTGTTATAAAGTAACTAAACAGAGTTTATATATAACAGGCCCAAAAGGAGAAAAAGGTGATAAGGGCGATAAAGGAGACGTAGGACCACAAGGACCTAAAGGAGATAGGGGCGATCAAGGTATACAAGGTCCACAAGGTATTCAAGGACCACAGGGTCAAAAAGGAGACACTGGAGATCAAGGACCACAAGGAGAAGTTGGTCCACAAGGAGAAACTGGACCTCAAGGTGAGACTGGACCTTAGGGAGAAACTGGACCTCAAGGTGCGGCTTTCACATATGCAGATTTTACTCAAGAACAACTTGCAGCTTTAAAAGGAGAAACTGGTTTACAAGGACCACAAGGGCCTAAAGGAGACCCTATGGAAACCATATACGGAAACAATAATCTTCGCGATTGGGCATCTGATTTTATATTTGCAGAAAACACTGGACAGAAAACATGTTTAATTCCTCAAGCATTTTCATATAATTGGACTATAAATTCAGTTAACTATAGTGGATCTTTACAGGCTGGAGACGTAGTAGCAATAACAGAAAATAACGGATCTTATACAATAAGTGTATTATATAATATGATAGGATCTGATGGAAAATCAGCTTACTAGTCTTATTTAGATACTACATCAGACAATCCTGCGTTAACAGAAGAATAGTGGATTGCATCATTACACGGTGTCGATGGTCAAGATGGTTCCGATGGTACAAATGGATAGAATGGTAAGTCGGCTTATGAACTTGCCGTTGAACAAGGATATGAAGGAACTCTTGAATAGTGGTTAGAATCATTACATGGGCAAGATGGATAGAATGGTACTAATGGACAAAATGGTATTAATGGAAAATCTGCATATCAATCATATCTTGATACTACTACTGATAATCCTCCACTAACTGAATAGCAATGGAGCGCAAATATATCTAATAGTTCTAGTAGGTTTACAGATGAAAATGAAGAAATTACTTATAATGTAAATAGTAATAATCATAATTATGTAGATCTTTGTTTACCATCAGGTACTTTATGGTCTTCTATGAATTTAGGAGCTTCTAGTATTTAGGATGAAGGATTATGGTATACTTGGGGAGGATTGCAAGGATACACATTACAATAGATAGATGGACATCAAGAATCCTTTCCATATAATAGTCAGAATGTAGAAATACTTCCTATAGAATCAGATGCTGCAAGACAAACTTGGGGAGGAGATTGGGAAGTTCCGACAGAAAATCAAGCTAAAGAATTAGTTACTTATACAACAAAAGAAGTTGTTCAAATAGAAGGAATTAATGTTTTAAAACTTACATCCACATTAAACCCAGAAAAATATATTTATTTTCCACTTACTACCAATATCATTTTTAGAAGTACTAGTTATTATATATAGTCTTATGAAGAAAGTTATCATTTTTCTATTTGGTTAAAAGAAGGAGAATATAATACACCTTCTGATAGTGATGGAAAATAGTTTGCATACGGTCCTGGGTATAGTAAAGGAAGATATACTATCTATTCTAGAGACAATTTAAATTCAATTAGGCCTGTTATAAATAATTCAGACGGACAACATCGTAGATTACAAGAAATATGTTTTACTGGGTCTTATGATGATTTATATAATAAACCTACTATTCCAGATGCATAGATACAATCAGACTGGAATTAGGCTGATAATACTAAAGCAGATTATATTAAGAATAAACCCACTATTCCATAGGCACCTGTTCAATCAGATTGGTATTAGACTGACAATACCCAATTAGATTACATTAAACATAAGCCAACAATACCAGAGACTCCTATACAATCAGATTGGAATGAATCAGACAGTTCCTCTTTAGCATATATAGCTAACAAACCTAAATATTTTGATAATGCAAATAATCATGATTATGTAGAAATAGGTGGCATCAAATGGGCTACTATGAACTTAGGAGCAAATAGTATAACAGATCCTGGTCTTTATTATCAATGGGGAGATACTCAAGGATATACTGATTCACAAATAGGTAGTGGTGAAGGGTAGAAGTATTTTGGTTGGTCTGATTACAAGTACTGTGATGGTACAAGTTCTGTCATGACGAAGTATAACAGTACTGATGGTAAGACTGTATTAGAAACCACCGATGATGCAGTAAAAGCAGCATGGGGTGGTAGTTGGAGAATGCCTACGAAAGAAGAAATAGATATATTAGTTGGAGCTACATATGTATATTATACAACTGATTATCAAGATAGCAATGTTCCTGGACTTATATTTAAGGATAAAACTGATCTTTCAAAAGAATTATTTTTTCCTTGCAACGGATATGTTTCCGGTTAGAATTTTTTTAGTAAAACAAGTACAACTCAAATTTGGACAAAACAATTAGGTTCTTCTTCAGAAGAAGCTTATTTTTTGTACGCTTATGAAACTTAGTATGGGGCTGAACATTTTAGTAGTCATAGTATAAGAGCTGGTGGATGTAATATAAGAGGAGTATTAGATATAATTTATGATTTTTCAACAGTGGCTTTTACAGGAAATTATAATGATCTGTCAGAAAAACCAACAATTCCAGCTACACAGATACAAGCTGATTGGAATCAGACTGATAATACTCAAGTAGACTACATCAAAAATAAGCCTACGATAACAAATGGTACAGATGGAGTCACTCCTCATATAGATTCTACTTCTAAACATTGGATGATAGGTTCTACTGATACAGGAATAGTAGCAGAAGGTCAGGATGGTATTACTCCTCATATTGATAGTACTACTGGTAACTGGTTCATTGGAACTACTAATACAGGGGTCCACGCACAAGGTCCAGCGGGATCTGGATCCGGTTCTGGAGTATAGTCTAACTGGAATGAAACCGATAATACATCTCTTGCTTATATTCTAAATAAACCAACCATTCCAGCAGCTCCTGTGCAATCTGATTGGAGTGTATCTGATTCTAGTTCTTTGGCGTATATTGCAAATAAACCAACTATTCCAACAGTACCGTCAAACGAAACAGCCATTTCTGGAGGCTCTACTCTTTCTGTTGTAACTACTGGAGAAAAATATACATGGAACAATAAAGCTAATATATGGACTGGTAGTTAGGCTCAATATACTGCTTTAAGTCCTAATTACGATTCTAATACCATATATATAATATCATGACAAATACAGAAATTGCAGCAGCCAGCAAAATAATGTTAGGTACTACTGAAGCTACTGCTATGTATATAGGTAGTACAAAAATATGGCCAACGACACCTCAGCAACACGATTATTCTTTAGACTATTTTACAATAGAATCATTAGAAGATAATAATGGAATAGGTATTAGTAGGTCAGGTAATAGTCCTGGAGATAAAAACATGTCGTATTCATTAGACAATGGAGTAACATGGGTAGATATAACATTGTCAAATAACACTTCAATAAGTACTATTAACACTGGCGATAAAATATTATTTAAAGGTGTTAATTCTTGTTTATCTTCTTCATGGGATCGTTATTGGAGGTTTTCAAGTAGTAAAAATTTCAAGGTTTATGGTAACGTAATGTCATTGTTATTTGGTAATAATTTTACAAGTAATTCTGAATTTACCAGTGGGACTACACACAACCTGTGTGGATTGTTTTACGGAACTACAACATTGATAGATACTAGTAACCTTATACTTCCGGCAACTACATGTACCACAGGTTGTTATAATGGAATGTTTAGAGGATGTACCAATCTTACAACAGCTCCATAGTTACCTGGATTATATTCAGCTACAGACTGCTATAGTTCAATGTTTGAAGGATGTATAAATCTTGAAGTAGCTCCAGAAATAAATTTGACTGATATGGCATCTGCATGTTGTAAGAGAATGTTCTGTATGAATAGAAATAGTAAGATTACAACACCTAGAATGACTAAGGGTCCAATATTACGTGTTGCTACTCCAGCTACAAATTGTTATGAAGAGATGTTTAAAGGTAATGGTAATATTAATGAAGTAACTTGTCTGATTACAACTAGTAATATATCATGTACAAACAACTGGTTAACAAATGCAGGTAACGGTAGTGGTATATTTAGAAAAGCGGCGTCAAAAACTGATTGGGCTACATCAACTAGTGGAGTACCAACAGGATGGACAATTACAGATTATGTAGAGTCTTAATTTAAAAATATACAATAATGGTTAGAGTAGAAGATAATTTATACAATGCTACATTCCCGCAGCAAAAACTTCCACTATCAAAGAAAGATGAGAAGTGGCAACATGACTGCGTAAACTATATTATCGGTGAGGGTAATGTAGTATCAGGTGGAATGAATAAGACTCACTTCGGAGAGATGTAGACCTATTATAATCTGTATAATAGTATATTCGACGAAAAAGATTTTAAGAGAATAACTAATCCATTCCATGTAGAAGACGGTTTCCCAGCTACACCACAGGACTTTAATATCATACGTCCTAAGATAGACTTATTGATTGGTGAAGAGACTAAAAGACCAATGAACTTCTGTGTAGTTAGAACGTCTCAAGAAGCTGCTTCAGAACTGATGGAGAAAGAAAAGGAGATGTTGATGCAGTATATAATGGCTGCTATCACAGCTCGTATGAGTCCTGAAGAAGCACAATAGTTTTAGCAGTAGATGTAGAATGGAGAAATAATGCCTCCAGAAGCTATTGCTAAATATATGTAGAAAGATTACAAAGATGTGGTAGAGAATGCTGCTTACCACACTTTGACATATTTAAGAGAGAAACTTACTCTCGACAATGAATTTATTAAAGGTTGGAAAGATGCTCTTATTGCAGGTGAAGAGATATACTATGTAGGTGTTCTAAACGATGAACCTTACTTAGAGAGAGTTAATCCTCTTGAATTCTCATTTGATAAGAGTCCAGACTTGGAGTTTATTGAAGACGGTGCATGGTGTTGCCGTAGAATGAGGCTTCCTATGTAGGAAATCTATGATCGATACTACAATAAACTCAAGGAGAAAGACCTTAATAAGCTTGAAGAAATGCTTACTGGTAGACCTTCAAACGATATGGGTGATAAGGATATGGTAGATAATTTTGGTGGTATACAGCTACATATCTATGATAATCCTATATACGATCAGAGAAGTAGATATGCTATAAATGTATGGCACTGTTGCTGGAAGTCATTCAAAAAGATATACTATGTAACATACTTAGATGAAGCAGGACAACCTCAAATAGAAATAGCAGATGAATCATACAAAAAAACAGGACTTGAGCTCTCTGTTGAACCAGATTGGGTCATCGAGGTATGGGAGGGTTATCGTGCAGGAAGTGATCTTTATTTTGGAATACAGCCTGTTGAGTATTAGCACATATCAATTGATAACCCTAATTCTCAAAAACTTCCCTACTGTGGATGCATTTATTCTAATACCAATAGTCGCCCTAGGTCCTTGGTTAGCATTCTTAAGCCTCTCCAATATATGTACATTGTACTTTGGTACAGACTAGAATTAGCAATCGCAAGAGACAAAGGAAAAGTAGTGAATATGGATATTACATAGATTCCTAAGTCTATGAATATCAGTCCAGAAAGATGGATGCACTACTTATCATCAGTAGGTGTAAACTTTATTAATCCTTATGAAGAAGGTTGGAACGTACCAGGTAGAGAAGGCGGAAAGCCTGCTACATTTAATCAAATCACTGCTCTGGATCTTACCATGTCGAACGTCATCGCGGAATACATCTAGTTGATGGACAAGATAGAGTAGTTAGCTGGTACAATATCGGGTATCACAGAACAACGTCAAGGTGCTATATCACAGCGTGAACTAGTAGGAAATGTTGAACGTAGTGTTGTACAATCATCACACATTACAGAGCCTCTGTTCTGGGCACATAATCAGTGTAAACGTCACGCTCTTAACATGCTCTTAAATACTGCTAAAGGTGCTTGGGCATAGACAGGTAAGAAGAAGCTTAGCTATATCTTCGATAATGGTGAGCGTGCTTATATTGATATATCTGATAAATTCTACTACGAAGATATGGATGTATTTGTAAGTGACACTTCTAAAGACATGGAGAACATTTAGAAGTTGCAGCAGCTTATTCAGCCGGCTATGCAGAATGGAGCCAGCCTCTTAGAGGCCGCTGAGGTACTTACAAATGATAACTTCAATATCATTAAACAGAAGCTTCAGGAAATGCAGCAACGTCAGGAGGAGGCTATGAAGCAGCAGCAAGAAGCTGAACAGCAACAGGCTATACAACTCCAGCAGATGCAGAACGAACAGCGTGAACAAGAACTTATGCTTGAGGAAGCTAAGATGGATCTTGAACGTTATCGTATTGATGCTGACAACCAGACTAAGATTGCTGTGGCTGAGATTAGTGCATATCGCGGTACTGAAGAGAAGGATGCTAATATGAATGGTATACCTGATCCTATGGAGATCGCTAAAGATGCTACACAACAGCGTAAGATTCTGTCTGACGAATATACTAAGCGTTACGAAGCTAAACAAAAGAAAGAGATTGAAGATAAGAAGATTGATCTTGAGCGTGATCGTATGAAGCATGAGATGGAGTTGCAGAAACAAAAAGATGAAGCTGCAATGGAACGTGAGAAGATTAAAGCACGCACAGCATTAAAGAATAAAACATCTAGTGGAAAATGACAAGAAGTGAAGAACAAGAGCTCTTAGAGCTTACAAGATAGAACAATGAGCTTCTAAGAGCTATACTTCGCTTAGTACAGCATGATGAAGCTAATGACTTTATGACTAATATAGTTGCTAATTTAGTAGCTAATAAGATGGAGGGAAATACATATGTTTACGGAAGATGAACGTGCTAAATGGAGAGAACGTGTTGCTCGTTGGAGAAACGGAGAATAGGTTTATGATGCAGGAAAGATTGTAGAGAAATCCGATAATACTTCTGTAAAGAAAGAACCTGTTTATTAGCCAATCAAAAGAGATTTTGTTGCAGAAGCTACCAAAAAGCATATGACAGAATCTATTGGTCCAGACACTAGAAGCTCTTACCAACGTAAACAATCTCAAGCAGCAAAACAGTACGTTAATTAGCAGTATCAAAAAGCTAAAGATGATGCTAAGCGTGCAGAAGGTTTAGAATAGATGATGAAAATAATTTCTCCGTCTACTTATATTGAAGCTGCTACTGGTTAGGATTTAGGTACTGCCGGAAGATTAGTTACTGACGCATTAGTGCTTGGTGGTGGGTCATTTTTAAAAAATACCGTGCCAAATGTAGTAAAAACATCGTATAAAAATTTTGCAGTAAAAAATGCCCTTAAAACAGCCATAAAGGAAAACCCTGTTATAACGGCGTATAATAGAAATCCTGCCACTAAAGATTTAGGTGATTTGTGGAATTATCAAACATATTTAGATGGCGTATTTCCAAACTCAAAGACGAAAGATATTTTGTGGCACGGCAGTAAAATAAAAGATTTACAATCGTTCTCTACAGATGCTATAGGTTCCAACATGCCTATTAAAGGTTCCGTAGGTATGTACTTAGCTCCTGAGAGAGCAACTGCTGCTAATTATGGGTCAAAAGGAGATGTATATCCGGTACTACTAAACAGTAAGAACCCATTTATTACAGACCAATTCTTTGGAGGTATATCTAAAAATGGGGTAAATGTAACTAAAATATCTCCTAAAACTAGAAGTACCGTTCTTGCAGATAATGATGCTGTGATAGCCTCTGCTAGAGGAGAAATAGCTTTCTTTGAACCTGATAACGCTCTTATTCTAGGAAGCAACAAAGATCTGCAGGGGTTTGGAAATTTTATGAGATCGAATCGTGTGCAGCTAAGGAAAAAGTTATCAAAAGACGGATATGTGTATAAGAGTGGAGGAATGACTCCAGGTGAATATAAATATTACGGAATAAAACCAAATTACAATAATCCAGAATTAGACTAGTTGACTGATTATTAGTTGGACGATATGCTTGGCGATTATATTGGGAAAGGCGCTGAGCGGACTGTGTATCAAGATTTAAGAAATAGCAACAGAGTATTAAAGATAACAGACGGTGGAGCCGAAAATGTACAAATAACGAATGTAAACGAACTCCCCGATTATATACAGGAGTCGTTGGCAATAAATCAGCTTCCGGGTGTACCAAAGATGTCTTACGAGGGTTTTATAAAAGATGGAAATCGTTATTTGCCAGTATTTTCTCAAGACAAGGTTACTCCAATAAAAAAAGTGGCTGATCCGTTCGAAGCATTTACGAAAAAATACGTGTTACCAAACGGTAAAAAACCGTAGGGGAAACTTTCTGCAATTAGAAAAATGGATTCGAAGAAAGCATTTGAACCACTTGGATATAAACCGATTGTTGGTAGACCTGGATACTATACCATTGACAATTTTCCGTATACAATAACTGATTTAGGATAGAAAAATATAGGGATTGATGCTTTAGGAAATATAAAAATCTTTGATCCTATGATAGAATAACATATACAGACAATGAAGTCTGAATAAAATAAGAATTATAAATATAATTTATAAACACATATTGCAATATGGCAAAAAAGAAGAATACAATACCAAGTGGTTTTGATGATGTTCTTGGTAGCATCTATTCAAACGTAGAAGGACATGAGGGTGTAACAGATATGAATACTCTTGATTCTACTATAGAAATTCCACTTGAAGATGAAGAAGATAAGAAGGAACCGCCAGTGAATACTGAGGACGGGAAGACAGAGGATGACACTAAGAACGACTCACACGAGGACGACAGTGATATTCCAGAAGATGTACTCAACGGAGATACAAAGAACGTTGATACACAGTAGACAACTAAAGTTGAGAATACAGAGGAGACAGAAGAAGAAACAGAACCTTCTGATGCCGATGTAGTGGAAGCTCAGCAAGTGGGGCTTTTGTTCGATGCTATCGGACAGCAACTTGGTTGGAACATGGCAGATATTGATGAGAAAGATAGACCTCTGAATGTAGAAGATCTTACTAAATATTGGGCTGAAGTAATTAAAGAAAATTCAAAGCCAGAATATGCAGATGATCGTATACAGCAACTTGATGAATATGTCAAGAATGGAGGTAAGTTTGAAGACTTCTATCAGCGACAGTCTGATAAGCTATCGCTCGATGATATCGACATGGAAGATGAAACAAATCAAAAAGCAGTCATTCGTGAACTCCTTAAACATAATAATTACTCAGATGAGCAGATAAATAAGAAGATAGCTCGATATGAAGATAATGATATGTTGTTTGAGGAATCCGAGGATGCACTAGATAGATTGAAGCAGATCAGGACATAGGAGCTTGAAGAGGCTACACGTAAATAGGAAGAGTATGCCCGAATGCAAGAAGAGCAGTCAAAAGCCTTCTTTGATTCAGTTACAAAGGACATCAATTCCTTGACTAACATTCGTGGCATAGCTATTCCTAAGGAAGATCGTAAAGCCTTGTTTGATTATATTTTCAAAGTTGATCAAAATGGTATGTCGCAGTATCAGAAAGACTTTAATGAAAATCTATCAAAGAACCTCATTGAATCTGCGTACTTTACGATGAAAGCCGACACTTTGATCTCTGGTGCAGAAAGAAAGGGAGAGTCATCCGCTGCTGATAAACTTAGAAAAATGTTAAGGCATACAACTAAAAATCATACAACATATAATGCCGATGATAAACAGAAATCAGTTACGGACTTACTTGCAGGTGCGTTCTGATTGATTAATTAAACAATTTAAATATACATATGAATAATAGTTTACTTAATAATCTCCAGCTGTATCGCGGACGTCGTTTCAGCGACCTGGTAGATGAGAACATGATTTCTAACGCCCTGCTGACTAAGCCTCATGAGGTTTCTGGTCTGCTTTCACTGGTATTCGGTACTAAGGACGACGGTGTATCAACTGCTATCGATTTGATCACTGGTGGTCTGGGCAAAACGATGGTCATTGAGAACCGTGAGTTCGAATGGTCTGTAATGATCGATAGCGAGCATGCAGTCAACATCCGTTGGGCTAAGGCTAATGGTTCTGAGATTAATGCTACTAATTATCCAAATGCTACTGCTGGTGCTAATGGTCAGCCTATTTTCCTTGCACTCGAAGAGCGTTGGTTTGGTCCTGGTGCTATTCTGTCTTTCGATGACTATAAGTTCCAGGTTCGTGTAAGCGGTACTCCTTATCAGGATGGTAGCGCTTGGGTATACGAGTGTTATGTAGTTGATCAGAGCAATGCTGCTTATATTCCTGGTGAGTTCCTGCTGCCTGGTCGTCAGGTAAGCCGTATGGGTTCTGCTTACGAGGAGTACAGTGATGAGGCAGATATCATCGGATATCAGACTCCATTTAAGATGCGCAACCAGCTGCAGACTCTCCGTCTGTCTTACGATATCACTGGCGACGCATATAGCACTGTTCTTGCTATCGCTTTGAAGGATCCCGAGACTGGTAAGACTTCTTATCTGTGGTCTGACTATCAGTACTGGATAGCTCTTCGTGAGTGGAAGCGTCGTGAGGAGAAGGAGTTGCTCTTCGCTAAGGGTAACCGTCAGCAGGATGGTACTTATAACCTGAAGGGTACGAATGGTCGTTACGTTGCTAAGATGTCTGGTCTGTTCGAGCAGATTAGCCCAGCTAACGTTCGTTACTACACTCACCTGACAGCTGAGCTGCTCGAGGACTTCCTCTTCGATCTGTGCTACAACTTGCTGGGTACTAATGAGCGTAAGTTCATCGCCCTGACTGGTGAGATGGGTATTCGTGAGTTCGACCGCATCCTGAAGGAGAAGGTTGCTAGCTTCAATATGATTGATACTGTATTCGTAACTGGTACTGGTCAGAACCTGACTCTCGGTGGTCAGTTCACGACTTACAAAATGACGAATGGTATTGAGCTGACTCTGAAGCGTTGCGCTCTCTTCGATAACATGGAGATCTTCCGTCAGCTGCATCCTCTGACTGGTAAGCCACTGATGTCTTATACTTTCCTGTTCGTTGATCTTGGTCAGCGTGATGGTCAGGCTAACGTCGTTAAGGTTTGCCGTAAGGGTCGTGAGTTCGTACAGTGGTTCACCGGTGGTTCTGTAGCTCCTAATGGTTATGCTAACAGCATCACTACACTGCGTTCTAACAGCCGTGATGGTTACCAGGTTCACTTCCTGGGTGAGATGGGTATCATGCTTCGCAACCCATTGTCTTGCGGTATCTTGTACTGCGATGCTGAAGATACAGAAATCAGCAACGAAGGTATTTGATCTCATTAAAAAAGATATATTGATGACCGAGGGGGGCTTCGGCTCCCCGACCGGCATCACAACATACTAATTATACAATTATGGTAGTTGAATTAAAGATTAAGAAAAAGAATCCCTGGGCCGGATTAGTAAAATATAAGAGTTGTTTTGATTACATTGCTCCTTACTTCACAAGGTCTGGGTCGATATATACGGGACTGACGCCCGAAGATGAAAAATATTACGAGAAAGTTTTAGGTTATGAGGAAGGACATCTGTCAAAGACTAGCAGTTTCTGGGATACCTTCTGTGTAAAAGTTGGTGCTAGAGGTGTTATTCTTGATGATTCTATTCCCCGTCAGGAGATGATCATTAAATTCCTCAGTGGTCATAAGCGCGTTGCTACTTCACTCGATAAACTTACTGCTGGTAAAGATTACCTTTTGATTAATAGAGAAGCAGAAGCCGTTGAAGCTAATAAGATTAATAAGCAGCGTAGAGAGGCTATTAAGGAGTTTGATAAGCTTACGCTTGAACAGATGCGTAAATGTCTGCGTTTGTTTGGTGTTAAAGCTGATAGAATGTCTAATGAACTTGTTGAATCTACTTTGTTTAGTATGGTTGATAAGCAGCCACAGAGATTCTTTGACAAGTGGGTTAATAACAAGACTAAGGATACAGAGTTCTTACTTGAACAGGCTATTGCTAAGGGTGTTATTCGCAAGGATAAGACACACTACTTCTATGGATCTGATATGTTTGCAGATTCTCTCGAGGATGCAATTGCTTACTTGGATAATAAGAAGAATCAAGACCTTAAGCTTTCTATAATTAACGAAACCGAAAATAAATAATTCTTACGAATTAAACACAATGAGATATGACGCATAAAGACATATACACAAAATTCATGATAGAGTATGACAAGGCAAATGTTACTTCGTCATATCCATCGTTAACAGAATATGAGGTCGCAACAGTCTTAGATAAAGCATACCACGCTCTGATTGCTCAGAAGGTTACAGGTAACAATGTACGTAGAGTAGCTCTTGAAGGTGATTTGAAGAGTATATCAGATATAGCTCCATTGATAGAAACAGAAAGTAAGGAACTTTAGAGTGAAGAAGGAATAAACGTTGTTTATTGTAATAAACCAAACAAAATGTTATATTTTTTATCTGGATAGTTATTACACACAACAACAAATGGTACACCGTATGACGGAAAAGCAACAAGGCCACTTCCTATAAAACTTGTAAGTCACCAAATAGCAGATAAGTTTATTATTTCTGAATATAATATGCCATGGATTAAAACACCTGTCTGTTATATAGAAAATAATAATTTATATGTTGTATACGATTCTATGAATAGTCCATAGATATCAAACGGGTCGACGATTGATATTACGTATATAAAAACACCTAATAAGTTTGTTAAAGATATAAGAAATAAAGAATATTTTAGCATGACTTAGGCACAGTTTGATGAAATAGACACAATTGGTTATTTTTCATACGAACTTAAAGATCCGCAAGAAAATACGGTAATTACCAATGGTTAGGCTGAAGATTTACTAAAAAGTGCTTATACTTTTGAGTGTAACGATACAATGGCAGAAGAATTGATTAGCTTGGCAGTAGCGTTTGCTTTGGAGAACGTAGAATCTTAGAGACTTAATTCTAAACTTAATATGAGAGGACTTGAAGCATGAATGAATCACAAACTAGACGACTTGGTATTGAATTTGAAAGACGAGTTCAGACCATGATCCCAGAAAAGGAGTATCTTGACAAACTTGATACAGATACAATATATGCTTATCTCAACTCATATCAAGATAAGTATATTCATGATATATATCGCAACCTTGATCAGATTAAGTCAGGATCAAAGCTTTCTGCTCACGTTGAAGCAATATTACAAAAAATGCTTAAAACATAGACTATATCTATAAATGAAGCAGAAAATAATACTCAAAACGTAACAGATAATAATGGGTAGGTTATTATAGAAAATGGAAGATCTGTTACATATCCATTAAAACCAGATTTTTATATGTATATAAGAAGCGTATCTAATGTATCTTCTACATATTCTTTTAAAACATCTGGGGAAGATAATCAACCAATACGAGTATTACCAAATGAACTTGTATCTCAATCTGATGTATGGAGACTACTTGAAACTCCACATAATTCTTTAAGAATACTTAGATATCCTGCTGCTACTATCGGAGAATATAAGGAATTTGAAATCGACGGAGAAACAAAAAGTGTTCCAACATTAAATGTAATATACGATCAATATACTACTCCAGTTGGTGTGAAAGTTATGTATTATTCACAACCAAAGGAATTTAGTCCTATGACAGGACAAGATTGTGAGCTACCTATGGACGCTTTTGATGATCTTGTTACAGGTGCTGTAGATCTATATGTGCAGTATGTAGCTGGTGCTGAAGCTAATAAACGTAGAATACAAGAAGCTTAGAGACAGCAAGCTAAGTAGAATAAGAAAGATAACGAAGACGAAGATTGATTATGAGATGCATTGACTTAATAGCTTCATTTGAGCTTGAAATTAATAAGCTGGATGATGCATTAGAAAAGCCGGTCACAGATGATTCAGTATATTGGATCAACCAAGCTGTGATGAAGTTTGTTAAGGACAGATTTAATGGCAATGCTCCTAAACGTACTTCGTATGAACAAAATGAAAAACGTACAAGAGACTTGATTAATCTACTTGTAAATGTAGAGATAAATACAGATGAAGATACAACATGGAGAATGGGAGACTATTTCCCTGTTGTACTTTCTGATGGTACTGCAGGTAAAGAATCTAGATGGCATTACGAAAACAATCATTACAACTATGATAGTTACGAATGCAATTATCCAGATGATATGCTATACGTATTAAATGAAGATGTTGTAATATCTGATTTAAATGATGACTACCTTATGGACACTTGTGTGTTCGAATGTACGGCTGATAATTTCATGTATCGTATTAACAATTCTCTTACCGATTTTCATTATCGTTATCACAGAGCGAGACCGTTGAGAGTTAGAACTAAGGACGGCTTTAAACTGTTGACCGACAAGAAATATAAAATACATAGGTATTCTTTAGGTTATCTAAAGGTACCGACCGAGATAAAACCAACAGATCCGTATGCTGAGTACACGGATTTCGAGGACAATATATGGATGGAGATTATTAAAATAGCAGCTCAGATGTATGTTGAAAACTAGTCTGATCCTCGCTATAGAACTCTATCACAAGAAGTACTCACACAAGAATAACAATTTAAACGTGGAAACCCCAGCTAGTTAGGTCTAGACATTGAAATATAGGGGGAGTAGAATAAATTAATTTAATTATGATTACATACGTAAATACTGTGTTTGTCAGCAATGACAGCACTTCTTCAGCTCTTGCATCAAGCCTCAGCAGTGGCAACAAGGGCCAGTTTATTATCTGGGATTTTGACCAGAACAAGGCAGCTGATGATACTTCAGCACGTTTTAAGATCGGTATGTTTACCGGCAAGACCGATAAGCAGATCAATCCTCATACCGGTGCTGTTACTAATGTGCCCAATATCAAGTGGTCTAACTTTATCAACGTTGCCGACATCAAGGGTTGGACAGTAGCTCCATATGCTGCTGACACCGAGGACGTTGTTACGATCGATCTTCACAGCCTTGACGCTGCTGTTCTCACAGAGTTTGCTAAGGGCGGTAAGCGTATCATTGTTCGTCTGACGTTCAAGGATATGCCTCATCGCTTCCGTAAGTGGACTGAGAGTTATGAGTATGTTACTAATGAGGGTGATACGAAGGCTACTATCGCTACAGCAATCGCTAATATGATCAACAAAGAGTGGAAGCGTGCTCGTGTAACTGCAGCCGCTACTACTACTGCAGGTTCTGAGAAGGTTGTCATTACTGCTATGAAGTATGACGATGACGAGTCTGTTGATACTATTAACTGGTACAACAAGGTTCGTTTCAACGCAAACATCTATTGGACTGATCCTGCAGCTGAAGGTTGGGAATCTCTGAACAAGAACTTCCCCAAGGGTGTTGCTATCACCAAGGTTCCTGGTAAGACTCACGTTGGTTCTGCTAAGCTTGTTCGTGATCGCGAGGCTCAGGCTATGGGTTACGAAGGTATTCTGAACCGTGGTGAGGGCACATGGCCAATCATCAAGCCTGCTATGGAAACCAATTTGAACAATCATTACAATGTGATTACTCTCGAATTTGAGAATATGTACCGCACTGCCGATGATTTGTTCCGCAAGACGAAGCAGTCTGTTGAGATTTATATGGTTGGTGATACCGATATGATCACTGATGTTCTTGCTGGTGATGGTACCAATCCAGGTGTTGCTGCTCAGATTGACAACACAAAAGAATGAATTAACTAAGCTGGGGTGGGCTACGCCCATTCCGGCTTTTTTATTTTAATACTATGAAGATAAGAATAGGAAACGATGTTAAGCTTCAGGTAAGCCTTTCTCTCGGTGATGAAGTTGACTACACTAATATACAATCTATGAGAGCTATCTTCGTAAATACTACTCTTAAAGAAAAGCTTGAAAAGGAGTATATAAAGAAGAATAGATTTATTGGCAGATTTCCTATCGAGCCTTTCGTAGATGAATATACACCAAATGCTTACTGTATAAACTCTAATGGTAATCCTAGATATCATGTAAGAGTGTATAACCAGTACAATGGCTTTGGTGTAAAACCAAATTGGGACAAGTGTCTTCCTATTGGAGAAATGCCAGTACTTGAGTATCAAGCTGAAGTAATGCATACCCAAGACCCATAGATAGTAAAAGTACTATTCCCAGCAGAAGTACAGAAATATCTAGGCGTATATGATCTAGTAATAGTTGCTAACGTTTATGAACCTGGTTTTAAAGGAAACATAAGAACAATTACTGTAGATCTTAAAAATGCTTTTGAACTAGTAAGTAGTTCTAGCGAAGCCGATATTAACGATCCTGTACAAATTGAGATTAATAATGCATCTGATACAGAGCCTCAGCAAGATATCTATATTGTATCTGGTTCATATTCCGACAACAATATACGACTTAGAAGAAACGATAATGGTGTTGTAAGCTTTGATATACAGCCTGTTAATTGGTATGAGGGGGATTGATTATGATGCCTATTTTAAGCTCAATTGGGAAAATGTTTAATGGCCTTTCTGCAGGTACTTGGTACGGAAAGGCTGGTATAGTCGTAGGTAGTGCGCTAACTGCATTTTATTCTCCAATCGCAGCTTTACTTGTTGCTTGCTTTGCGTTTACCGCTGTAGATATGTTCTATGGAATAAAGGTAGCCTGCAAACAAAATAAGAAGATTGAAAGCCATAAAGGTTGGAAGGGTACTTTAACAAAGCTAGCTGATGAGATGGTAATAATCTCCTTAGCAAGATTACTTGAATTGGCAGTGCTTGGTGAACAAGGAGTATTTGTACTGACAGGTGGATCTACAGTTATTATAGCTTTGACTGAGTTATGGTCTATCTTGGAGAATCTGAATACTTTGAATCCAGATGGCCCTTGGAAAGCACTTGGTAAATTCCTTAAGAAGAAAGGTGAAGATTATACAGGAATAGAAATAGATTTAAACGATGAACATACTAACAATCCTAAGCTGGATAGTATCGAATCGTAAAAGCCTTTTTAAGGCCGTTTTAGGCCTCTCTGTTGGACTTTTGTTAGCTTGGGGGATAACTCTAAGCAAATAGAATAAAAAGCTGTCAGAAAGCCTGGAAATGGCTTAGAATAACATTGAGGCCTATTAGGGTTCACTTGCTGGATCCTAGTAGGCCAATAATGTTTTAAGGCTTGACATCGAAACTCTCCATCAATAGAACGATAAATTGCTGCAAGATTTAGATAGTGTACGTAATAAATTAAAGATAAAACCCAAGCAAGTAAATACAGCAGCAACTCAAACGTAGATTATATACGTTAATGAGGGTAAGGGGGTAGGGGGTGACCTAACCGAGATATTAAAAGATACAGTATATACAGACAGTATATAGTATAATGATCTTACTAAAGTATACTATACTATAGGCAAAGATACAGTAAATGTAGGTATAAAACTAAAGAACACCCAATATATCTTCCTTTACTCTAGTAGAGAGTATAAAAACAAAAAGAACTTCCTTAAGAGATTATTCACTCTAGATTTTAAGAAAGTTACCAAATATTAGTATAAAATAGAAAACACCAACGACTTACTTAAGAGTGAAGATGTAAGAGTTGTTGAAGCTACTAAATAACATGAAGAAGATTTCACTTAAAGAATTAACAGATGATATACTTCTTTTGGTTAGAAATAACTACATAAGTGAAAGCGAGGATCTTTCTAGAGCATAGATACATTCCTGGATAAAAGCATACAAGCGCCAGTTGTGGAAAGAAGAACAAGATAGAAAGAAAGAACTCGCTAGGCTTAATAGAATTGATTGGGACGAGTTGTTGGACGATGAGTTTCTGGTATAGAAGGAAACAGGTCCTATGGAGCTAGAAGAGCTTGAAGAGAATACAGGTCCATCAAATACCAAGAGAACAGTCTAGACATTGAGCGAAGCTGCTGGTTTAGATTTACTTGATAATCATCCACGTAGTGTATTAGCTGTACATGATCAAGAAGGAGAGAATATACAGTATATGGATCATATACGTAGACATTATCAATACCATAGGAAGTATACATTTGGAGACATGACCGCGTACTATAAAGACGACGGTCATATTTACGTTTAGGGACTTGTTGATGGAGGAGAGTTATAGTACATCTATGTTCTAGGTCTATACGAAGTAGATCAGGATGATGAAGATGATGCTGATGATGAAGACAATGTCCAAATACCAGCATGGATGGTTCCTGGAATTAAAGAAAGGATTATAAAGAATGAACTGTCGTTTATGCTTAACCGTCCTAGCGATGATAGTAATAACGCTACTCTTGCTAGCGTAAAACCACACGGACCACAAGACGATGAGGAGTAAGAATTCAGTTACATTCAGGGATATGTATCGTAAAATGCCCGTAGACGTTGATTATAGCCTCTACAAGCGCATTTTAGACGAGATGTGTAATGTTATCCTAGAACACGTATTAGAACGCTCAGAAGGCTTTAAAATGCCTTATGGACTAGGTTTTATACAAATAGGTAAGTATAAACCTAAGACGTTTACACCACAATCTCTGTCTGTAGATTACAAAGCTAGTAAAGAATATGATAAGAAGATCTATCATTTGAATGAACATTCTGATGGTAATAAATATAGATTATACTGGTCTAAGATACCTAGGACATTCCCAGATAGATATAAATATCAACTATGTTTAGTCAGACAAAACAAACGTAGACTAGCTCAATTAATATTTAACAAACACGATTATATAGATATAAATGATATACAATTATACAAGGTGTGAATCAGTCATTGCTAAGATCATGGCTGATTTAGATTCCACAGAAGTTCGATAGAGAACAACTGATATAAAGGAATGGATATTTGAAGCCGTGGACAAGATTGGTGCTCCTATGCAGTATATCATGAAAGAGGGTGGTACAGAAGACTTCCCTTTGTTAGAAATACAAGACAATCAAGTCCCACTCCCCAGTGATCTAGTTGTTCTAGATGGCGTGGCTTATTCAAATTCAAAGAAAGGTCCGTGGGTTCCTATGACTATTAGTACAAGTATATTTAGGGAGCCACATAGAAAGCATAACAAACCTATAGAGCAACACCAGCCAATGCGCGAAAAAGCTATAACTACACAAGGTTAGATGTTTACATAGGTTGGTAAATACTTTACTTTAGAAGCTGGTAGAGAATGCAAACCAGAGTACTTTATTAAACCTGGCTGGTTAGTTACGAATAAGTCATAGGGTTATGTTAAGTTAGCTTATAAAGCTATTGCTGTAGATGAAAGAGGTTATCCACTTATACCAGATCTTACATCTTACCAAGAAGCAATATATTGGTATGTTGTAATGAAGTTATCATTCCCAAAATGGTTGAATGGTTCTTTAGGAGGTAACTCTAAATATGCACAGAAATATGCTGCTAATAGTTATACATATATACAACAGCAATGGAACTTCTATAGAAACTAGGCTTATGCTGAAGCTATGATGCCTACTGCAGATGATATGAGAGCTATAAAGAATGAATGGAATAGACTTGTACCTGAGTTTGAGTCTGATGATACATTCTTTAGAAACGATAATAAGAGAGAATTAATCTATAACGATTACTACAATGGATATTAATAAGAACCAACAGACAAATACTTTCGTAAAAGGTATGGATACAGATACATCTGATATCCTTATTGAGTCTAGTAAGTATAGATTTGCTGAAAATGTTAGAATAACTACAGATAAAGATGGTTCTAATGGAGAAATCCATATGATAGATGGTACAGATCAAATATAGATATCTGATAATCCTGTGTTTGATGGAGAAAAGGTTCTTGCTCTTACGTCTATAAGAGATTTGTGTGTTGCTATTTTGTATAAACAAAATACATGGAGAATAGTAAAATGGTAGAAAGGGTCTACAGATTTTGTTAATGTATTTGGTCCTAGCGAAGAAAGAATATGGGAAGTAGATAGCGATGATAAACCTGTATTTAAAAAATTATCTACCGTATTACGTTGGGAGTCTGATAAGAATATAAAGCTGTATATAGCTGACGGAATACACGAAATAATGTCAATCAATGTATATAACAAAACATATTCTGTATTAGATCATTCGGAATTAAATTAGAAAGACGTATTTAAGAAAGCATTTACGTACAATGCATCGGATTTACCAACATTGACAGCTTCTATATCTGATTCAACAGGTCAATTAAAACCTGCAATGTTGCAATACTGTTATAGATTGTATTTACAAAACGGTGCTGCATCAGATATATCTCCATTGACTGCTCCTATATATTTATACAAAAACGCATATCAAGGATATGATACTGTAGAAAATTCTGATAAAGCAATAGATTTGTCTATAACAAACACAAATGCTACAGGAGACATTTATATACAGATATATAGAATAACATATGTACAAAATGGTCAACAACCAGTAGTAGAATTAATAACGGACCAGAAATTTGTAGGGAATCTGCAAATAACAGATGTAGGCAATTCTATAGAAGACGTATCTAATGCTGAGTTTCTATCTAATATATAGACCAGATTAATCCCTAAAATAATAGAATCTAAAGGAGATATTCTGTATTTAGCAAATGTTAAAGACAGTGTTGCTGATACTATAACTGGATTTGGAGGATTTGATGCTAGATCGTATAGTACTGGTAATACGTATGATGGTAATTCTATATTTAGTTAGACAGGCGGATAGTATTCTGCAAACAATATAAATTTTGATAGTTTTTCTGATTTATCAAAGTTAAAACACAATCAGTTTGATGGAGAACATATTGATTGGGATTATGATAATTGGAAGGAAATATATCCAAATATAATAAATATATCCGGAAATGATACTAATAATGGATATTATGATAATGAACATTGTATACTAGCTACAAATATACAATCTGCACTAAATGATGATACTGAGTTAAATGTCAAATTTGATTCTTCATATACTAGAGATATTGCAAATCTTTATGTAATTTGCGATTATGATGTAGTAGAAAGTGCAAATGAAGAAAACGTTTTACAACATCAAACTAACTAGTTAATCGGTTCTCATGGTATATCTTCTTCATATAATATAACTCCAATTATAAAAGATAAAGTAAGGTCTTTTATAGTAGAATAGGATAGTATTGGTTCACGATATAGCGAATCTCTTCAAACTTATTATAAAATTAAAAATGTACAATTAAAAGGTATATGGATAGGTTCGTTTGATAACCAAAATATTTATTATACTATAAAAAATAATTCAGAAGAATGGTATAATGGCATTGGTAAATATATAAAATGGAAGTACGTTAAAACACAAGACATAAATCCTAAATATAGATCTGGAGAAGTATATAGATTTGGTATTGTATTGTACGATAGCGCTGGTAGACAATCTCCTGTAAAATGGATAGCTGACATTTAGATACCTGATTATTATAAAGGATTATTACAACCTAGTAGTCTACAAAATGATCCAGAGATATATTATAATTATCATATAGGGTTACAGTTCTTTGTAGATATACCTAGTGACATGGGAGTATCTGGATATGATATTGTAAGATGTCAAAGAGAAGAAAAAGATAAATATACATTGTTCTAGGGTATTGTAGGTGCTACACATAAAGTATATGGTGATTCGTATCTATTTAATCCAGGATTTTTTACATTAGATGATGTTGATATAAACGATAATGCTACTATTATAGAAGACGCAAATGATAATAATAGCAGGCAAACAACATGGCACATAATAGAAAATAATACAACTACATTAGAAAAGAATAATAAACTATTAATGTTTGCCTGTCCTGAATATTGTTATAATAAAACGTAGGTATAGGATATATTAAATAACAAAAATAATGTAGTAAGTTTACATATTATCGATAGAAGAGATGTAAATTCTTATTATAAAGAAAAAGGAGAATCTTTTTCTGGATATAAAGTCATAGATAACTACAACAGTGGCTTTTATCGTTTAATTGACGATAGTAATACATGGGTTCATAGTCCAGTACCTTATAACTATGCAGATTACGGAAATAGATCATATCAATCTGTATATGATGATGTAAATGCGTATCCTTCTACAAATAATGATAATAGAAATTTGTTAAATGCTGGATTAGGATTTAAAGAATATACAACGACAGAAAATGGAAATGATGTAAAATATCTAAGGTTAAATGCAGGATTTATAAATCTTCAAAGTAGAGCAAAATCAATACGTGGAGATTTAATAGGCGGTTCTTATAATATACCGCAAGCATAGTTTACATCAGGAAATAGAAATGTTGTATTTTTTAATTGGTTTGGATAGTTAAATAATCCACAAGATACAGAATCTTATTGGCACACCAATCAAAAAAGTTTACTTACACCTGTAAAATATTCTAATTTTTCTGGTATTGGATTTGTAACTGCTAGAGATCACGATAAATTTATACAAAACGACAATATAAATGCATTTGATCAAATAACATCAATAAACAACGTTTCTTTTATAAATTGGTCTCTTGGTTATTTAGGTAAAAACGTAACCGATTATGGTTTTGCTGATAATACTGTTGGAGAATATGTAAAAAAATATTGGAATAATACTATAGACAGTGATTTTGAATCTGGATATGGTTATTACGAAGATCAAGATTCAACTGCAGCTTGGGTTTCAAATTTAGCTTGGTATCCTATAGGTGGCGGAGATGATCTAATATTGTTTTTATTATCAGAACAAAATATAAATAGATATAATATAGAAGATGCAATTAATCCAACATCTCCAAGAATTTATATAGCAAATGTAAAACAAACAGCAAAACCTTACAACGGATATAATGAAAGTGCTATTCTTGGCAGCAAATATTACTCTGTAGGAAACCACATAAAACTCCCAGAAAGTAATGATAATATAATAAGAACAAATCTTATATTAACTGGCGGAGACACGTTCTTTGGGCATTTCAAATATAATGCTTTACATTGGTGGTATAATTCTGTATATAATAGACAATTAAATAAAATGGCTACAATATATGATGTAGCTATAGAAAGTGATGTAAACCTTAGAGCTACATTTGGAACATTGTTTAGAAATGGAGTTGGGTATACTGATGGAGAGTATAAAATACAGAATAAAAGAATAGAAGGAGACGCAGACGGTTATGTATAGGAACACGATTCTTACAGATATAATAGTGGATATAGTTGTAGTACAAATATAATTCCAAGAATATCAGATAACAGTACTGCTGGAGAAACAAATATATATGACACACGTATATTCTATTCTTCGGAGAAAAAGAATAACGAAACAATAGATAGTTGGCTTGATATAAAATAGAATAACTTCTTGGATGTTGATACAAGATTTGGAGAAATAACAGATCTAAAGCTGTTTAAAGATAAGTTGCTATTCTGGTAGAATAACGCTGCAGGTATAATTAGTACTAATGAACGTACTATTATATAGTCTATGGATGATGCATAGATTATACTTGGTGATGGTTCTGTATTACAAAGATTTGACTACATTACTCAGATATACGGACAGAAACCAAATCATTATACAAGTTGTGCTACAAATAATAGTTTATACTGGTGGGATGAAGAAAGAAGAGAGATATTACAATATACAGACGGATTCTCAGTAGTACCACTAGGTTTAGCAAAAACTGTTAGAAACTACTTGACTCATGGAGAACCAGCATCTTGGCCATCTATAAGTTACGATGTAGACCATAATGAACTGATATGCAAAGTTTTAAATAAAGACGAATCTATCGTATATAATGATGCAATACAATAGTTTACAGCAGTATACAAATTCTCTCCATTGTTTTATACAATATGTGACAATCTATTATATATGATCGGTAATAATAATAGTCAAGATTGTTTGTATACATATGGAACGAGTAGTGATTCTGACGGTGTTACGTTGTTTGATCAGCCAGTACATCCAAAAGTAAAATTTGTAGTAAATAATGCTTCAGATATTACAAAAACATTCGACATACAAACGTTTGGCGGTAGATTTTATGGTGGAGGATATGATGATAGTTTACATGAAAGAAATACTACACGTTTAACTCCACTTAAGTTTATATATACAACTCCGTTAAAACAAAAAGGAATTGCAAATGGAAACAAAGCAGTTGTAAATCAGGAATACGATTTTAGATTAACTATACCAAGAGCAGGGCAAGATGATAATGGTAACTGGAAAACTGCTGATTGGGGTGATAGATTAAGAGGTAAGATAATGCAAGTAGAAATATCTTCTAGTTCCAACGATTCTGATTTTTCTTTGCATTACGTAACAACTAAATATAGAATATCATGGAATTAAAAGATAGAAAATATATAAATAATCTTCCTAAATATAGTACTGGTAGAAGTCCTATGATGGCTGTATATGATAATTTTAATAAACTTTATCACGATAACTTGCCATATAAGTACTAGCCTATGGAGCAATTTAAGTCGACATTTGATACTTCAGACTTTGCTAGACAACTGCCGATAGAAATTCCTACACGACCAGGAATGGCAAAACTAATAGAACCTGATTAGTTAGGAGCATTTTCAAAATCTATAAATCCTGTAAATGAAATTACAAAACCGTCTACAGCAGAATTAGATTCATTAAAAACAAAAGTAAATTCTTCTACAACACCAAAAGCATCTAAAAATGTAGGTGGAAAACTTTTAGGTGTTGCTCAAGGAGCGCTTGGTGCTATGTAGCTTTACGGTCAGGTGAGCGAAATGAGTAGAGCTAAAATAAATCCAGAAGAATTAATGATGTAGGCAGGTACTTCTAATGTTGATATAGGTGATGGTATATCTTATGAACGTCATAATCAAATAAACGGATCACCTGCAATGGATCAAGTAAACAGTGAGATCACTTCTGGTACAATAGGAGCCACAACTACAGGAGCTAGTGCTGGAGCTGCTTTAGGTAGTGTTATACCTGGTGTAGGTACTGTAGCTGGTACTATAGCTGGAGGTGTTCTCGGAGGTATTGCTGGATTATTTGGTGGTAGTAGTAGACGTGAAGAAGAAGAGAAGAGAATACGTCACGCTATGTTACTCAGTAAAGCTTTGAATAATGATGCTAGAATGAACGCATTTACAGAAAAAGCAAGAAAACTAGAAAACCAAAAATATGGAGATTAGGACGAGCAATTATTGTATACTTATGAAGATGGTGGCGAGAATATAAATCCTAAAACAGGAGCGACATACAAGTCACATTTAAATGACACTGCCTTCGGTATGATGTATGGACCATCTAATGCATAGACAAAAAAGAACGAAAAGATAGTTCATAAGGAAGACGGATAGTATTATGTACACAAAGTAAAACGCGGTCCTAATGATGATGCTTATACTTATCTATTTGACACAGATGATGTTATAACAGAAAAATACGCACCATTTGTAGAAAAGTCAATTAAAGAAGGGTGGTATAATGATTTATTACAAGCACAAGCTGCAGATAGAGATATGAAACAAAATAGAAAAATTAATAAGATATTTAAAGCTGCTAAAGGAGCAGAATGGTATACAAATCTTATACCAGCATTAAGTGGGCTTTTGATTGGTAATCATTAGTATAGAGATGCTGCGAATCAAAATATATTTAAACCAGATTCATATAAACAAAATAGATATTTAGGTTCGTTGGCAGATTTAGATAAATTACATATAGATCAATTACCTATACTTCAACAAATGAGAGCTGCATAGGATAGAACAATGAGGGCTTTGTTTAGATCTGGAGGTCTATCTACAGGACAAAGAGCAACTAATCTTATTGCTTCTCAACATAACACACAAGATGCTATAGCAAATGCTCTTGCTTCACATCAGCAAATGAACAACCAGTTGAAAGCAGCTGCAGCTAACGCTAGACTTAATTACGGTTATCAAGAAGCGCAGAGAGCTCAACAAGCATATCAATGGGATGCTGATACATATGCTAAAGGCCATGCAGCTAGACAGTAGGGTATGCAAATGGGATTGTATAATATACAGAACGCTCTAGAACAATATTTTGCTAACGAATTTAAACGTAAGCAATTTGATCGTAATATGAATTTATACGAACAAGATTTAGCTCTAGAACGTAATAAAATAAATAAGATGTATGGTATACGCGTATGATCAATGGGCGCAAATGCCCGTAAAAGACCTTTATGATACATAGATCATGGCTATGTCTATAGCAGCAGCTAAGGATATGTATGAAAAAGGGTAGAAATAGCTAGAGGATTTTAATACTAAGTACGGTGATTTTATGAGCCCTATTGCAAAAGATATGGACTGGTACAACCAGAACGTTACTGGTAAGGTAAGAGATACTATTAATAATCTATATGCTAATGGTATTGATCCTCTAAGAAGTGCTGAAGGTAGAGCAGCTGTAGCACAGTTGATATATAGTATGCCTACTGGAGATATAGCTAAGTTGAGATAGAGTGCTGAGAATGCTAAAGAATATCTTAAAAATAAAGGATTATTACAAAGAGCCGGAAAGTATGATCCAGATTTAAACGAGAGATATCTTGGATATAATTTAGATGATTTTGATACTATTGCTGGTGGTAATGTATGGAACGTTACTTCTCCATTAGAAGCTATGTCGCTAAAAGATCTTACAGAAAAATCATTTAATAACAGAACTGCGTTAGATCTTACAAAAGCAGATGTAGAGTCGTTTGGAATGAAATACGATCCGAATGCACAATATACAGGTTTTGCTAAACGTCATTTGCAAGATATAGCAGATAGAATAGCTCCTGGATTATATGGTACACCATATTTCGATTATTATAGAGATCTCGCTAAACGTAGACTTGAAGCCGCAGGAATAGATCCTACTAAGAAGAATATTGATATTCAACTTGCTCACGATATAGCGGACAGTCAAGAAGAATATTTAATGGGACCGAAAGCAGATTATACTAATTATTACAAACGTCAAGAATTAGCTTTGCGAGCCTAGAGTAATAGATTGGCTAGGGAGAGATTTAATTATGAAAAACAAAAAGATCAAAATCCTACAAATAATGTAGATTTGAATGGACTATCGTTAGCGTAGCGATGGTATGATAAAGGAATGGCAAATGCTTGGAGTGCAAACGGAATTACCAAACATTGGAAGGACATGTATAATTCTTATGGATAGTTTGGTAAAGAGGCAGATAAGTATTTACTGA
>Ga0247611_10000300_pt1 | contig 101158 bp, 85 predicted proteins | sample 177DNAGHGhighgp2_FD_192422 | JGI IMG/M metagenome (GOLD analysis project Ga0247611, IMG submission 192422) | Sheep rumen microbial communities from Palmerston North, Manawatu-Wanganui, New Zealand - 1770 DNA GHGhigh gp2 | ecosystem: Host-associated > Mammals > Digestive system > Stomach >... | reverse complement strand
TTTGGATCTTTGGCAAAGATACAAAACAATCCGCAATAAACTGTAACAGAATGCATTATGTTGATAACTTTTCAAATCCTGTTCATAACGCGCTAATTCCCCCTAATTTTAGTGCGTTTGCCCTGGTTGGATACGGTCTTTGTCAAGCAGGATAAGTATGTCCCAGTCCGAGCCTTCGTGGGCATCGCCACGGGCGCGTGACCCGAAAAGAATCATTTCGGAATGGGGCGGCACCACCGCTTTTGCCATGTCTGTTATCGCCTCGATAACCTGTTTATGTGTAGCAGCGTTCATTTGTCTTTATCCTGCCTTTTTTGGGGTATTTACAGGTGCAAAGATAGGATTTTTGTTTGATTCAAAGATTCAAAGATTCAAAATTCAAAATTTAAGATTTAAAATTCAACATAATTCATACTTCATACCTCATACCTCATACCTCAAACCTCATTCATCATTCTGCATTCTGCATTCTGCATTCAGCATTCAAAATCTTGCCAAAAAAAACACGAGTCCGAATCTTACTTCCCGCGTCCTTGGATAACAATCAAAACGGTGTAAATCAAAATCTTGATATCGATGGCGAGGCTGACGTTCTCGATGTAGAGCACATCGTATTTCAGGCGTTCCACCATCTCATCCACATTCTCGGCGTAGCCGTATTTCACCTCGCCCCAGCTGGTGATGCCGGGCTTCACCTTGAGCAACAGGCGGTAATAGGGCGCCTTCTCCATGATCTTGTCGATGAAATACTGCCGCTCGGGACGGTAACCCACCAGCGACATGTCGCCTTTCAGCACGGTCCAGAACTGCGGGATCTCGTCCAAACGCACCTTGCGCATGAACTTGCCGAACTTGGTGATGCGCGGGTCGTCGTCGCTCGAGAGCATGGGCGTGCCGCTCGATTCGGCATCCACCCTCATGCTGCGGAACTTGGCCATCTTGAAAGGCTTGCCGCCCTTGCCGATGCGTTCCTGCACGTAGAAGACGGGGCCTTTCGAGGTCGCCTTCACGATGATGGCACAGGCGAGAAAAACAGGCGAAAGCACCACCAAGGCGAAAACCGAGGCCACGATGTCGAAAGCACGCTTCACCACCCTCTGCCACACGGGCATCAGCTCGGGCGTGACCTGCACGAGGGGCGCCTGCCAGATGGCCGACTGCTTGACCGTGCCGAAGACCAGGTCCTGCATGGCGGGGATGATCTTCACGTTGGCATCGGTGGAATCCACCACGGAAAGCAAGACCTTCATCGTCTCCACCTCCGAACGCTCGATGGCGATGATGACCTCCTCGACATTCTTGCTTTTCACAATCTGCTCGATCTCGCGATAGGAACCTAACCGCGGCAGGAACTCGCCCAACTTGTACTCTTTCTTGTCGTACACGTTGAGGAAGCCTATCACGCGACGGCCCGAAGGCTTCACCTCGTCCTCGATCTCCTTATAGATGGCGCAGGCGTTGTCGTTGCTGCCCACGATGAGCGTGTTGAACCCGATCTTCTTGCTCCTTATGCGCGAAATCACCGAGTTGGTGATGATGACACGCGGGATGTAGGTCATCAGGAACTGGAGCGTGAACAAGGCTATAAACGACTGGTAATAGGATTTGTAGGAGACCACCTCGTCGTCGAGGATGACCACGAAGAAAAGGATGACCACACCCAAGAGCGTGATGAAGAAGGTCTGGCCGAGCTCCCTCAGCCTCGACTTCTGGTACACCTTCTCGTATGCACCCGTCACGGCATGGAGAATCAGCCAGCAGATGGGGATGATGAGGATGCCCAACCAAAAGCTCGGCGTGACGAAGGAATGCGTGATGCGGTCCCAATAGTTGATATAAAGGTCTTCGTGGGCCTTGCGGAAAAAGTAAAACAACGTCCATGCCAGAATGGAAGCAATCCAATCGACAACGAAATAGAGCGATGCCAGCCTTTTCTTGTTCATTAGTTCAGGTTGCGATAAAGCAGTTTCAGGTTATCGAAATAATAATAGCGCGGTTCGGAAGCGGGATGATAGAAATGGTTGTAGGCCACGTCCTCCCCTGTGGTGAGGTCGGAGGTGAAATAGATCTTGAAGTACGAAGCGCTCTGGTTTTTGTTCATGTAAGGCCCGATGTTGATGTAGATTTTGTTCCAACGCTGGGGCTTGTCGTGGGTCTTGTCGGTCGGGGTCACCTTCACCAAAGGCAAACTCTCGAGGTAATAGTCGTGGTAGTATTTGACTCCGACAAAGAAGGTGTCGTTGCAGTTGTAGTCCATCTCGAGCAGGCAATACACGCCGTTGGTGCCTTTGTAGAAGTCGAACTCGTCGGAGGTGGTCATGTAGAAATCCAAGGTATCGGGAGGCAACTCCACCTTTCCCGACCAGAACGAATTGACCGAATGCCAGGCCTCAGGTCCAGTGACGCGGGCGACGCCGGGGAGGCTGTCGTAGTCGGGCAGCAGGGTGTTGGCGTTTTCGAAATCCTCCATCCATGCCACATTGGTGCCATCGCCGATGGGATAATAGCTCAGCGCTGGAGTGAGGTTGACGATGCTGTCCTCGGCAAGATTCAGATTGTTATACACCAAGGGCCGGTAGAAGGGGTACCTGTCGCGGGCATCCGAGCGGCCGTCCACCTTGATGCCGCCATAGATGGCCACCTTGTGCGCTCCTTTCTTCAACACGGGGAAGGTGGTTGGGAGTTCGTATGCACCAATGAGCTGGTCGTCGACATACACCCACGCGTCCGAGATTTTACTTGTGTTGGCGCCATAGGTGAAATAATCCGTGAGCGTGTCCACTCCGATGGATTCGATATGGATGTAGGAAGGCACCTTCTGTGGACCCTGGATCTTATTGCACGAAGCAAGACTCAAGGCAAGAAGAAGTCCCCAAACGAAAAAAAGCGTAGATTTTCGATTCATAACACAATGGTTAATTAATAAGGTAACGCAGTCCTCAGGTGAATATTGTAGAGACCTTTCATTATTTCTTCACTTTGGCAATGGAGGCGTCGACAGCATCGAGGATGCGGTAAGCCAACTTCAAGACATTGATCCCGTCGTCGATGGTGACGGCTGGCGTGGTGTTGTGGACGATGGCGCCATAGAAGCTCTCCAGCTCCGTCTTGATGGCGTTAATCGGATGGATTTCGGGCCGTTCAAAGGTGATTTGTTTCTCTGAGCCGTCGCCCAAGGTGATGGTGGCCGAGAGGGGGTTGTCCACGTCGACTGTGTCATGGATACGTGTGATCTCGGTCACTTTGTCCAGGAAATCGACGGTGATGTAGGCATCGGGCTGGAAGATGCGCGTCTTGCGCATGTTCTTCAAGGAGAGACGCGAGGCCGTGAGGTTGGCCACGGCGCCGTTGGCGAACTCGATGCGGACGTTGGTGATGTCGGGCGTGGGACTCACGATGCTGACACCGTTAGCGCTGATATGGGTGATCTCCGACTTGATGATGGTGAGCAGGATGTCGAGGTCGTGCACCATAAGGTCGAGGACGACAGGCACATCGGTGCCACGTGGGTTAAACAAAGCCAGACGATGTGCTTCGACGAACAGGGGCTCTTTGATGAAAGGCTCAGCCGCGATGAAAGCCGGGTTGAAGCGTTCCACATGCCCCACCTGCACCTTCACCCCCGCCTCGTCGGCCAGCTTCTTCAAGGCATTGGCCTCTTCGGGGGTAGCCACGATGGGCTTCTCGATGAAGACATGCTTGCGCTTCGCCAAGGCCTTGGAGGCACACTCGAAATGACGGATGGTAGGCGTCACGATGTCGACGACGTCGACGGCATCGATCAACGCATCGATGGAGTCGAAACAATGCAGCTGCATCTCCGTTTCCACCTGACGGGCGGTTTCGGCAGCGGGGTCGAAAAACCCCACCAAGTCAAAAGCCTCAATCTGTTTGATGCAGTTGATATGGATTTTCCCGAGATGGCCCGCTCCTAAAACACCAATTTTCAGCATATTCCACAGTTTTTCATCACGCCAACCCTTCGACAGGCGGAGAGGCTGGCCAAAATTTTCGGCAAAAATAGTTTTTTTATCGTTCGGTTTGCCGTAATTTCGCGCCGCAAATCGAAAAACCCTAAGGTCGCGGAGCCCATCGAAGGGCCGACACACACACTATGAACACCAATTTAGAAGACACCTACCGCCACAAAGGCCTGCGCAAGCAACTCGTCGAGCAGCTGCGCGCGAAAGGCATCACCAACGAGGCCGTGCTGTCGGCCATCAACGAGGTGCCACGTCATATCTTCTTGGACTCCTCGTTTGTCGAGTTGGCCTATCAAGACATGGCCTTCCCTATCGGTTCGGGGCAGACCATCTCGCAGCCGCACACCGTTGCCTTCCAGACCCAGCTGCTGCAAGTGGAGAAAGGGATGAAGGTGCTTGAAATCGGGACAGGGTCGGGCTATCAAGCCTGTGTGTTGGCCGCTATGGGCGCCAAGGTGTTCACCATCGAGCGGCAACGCAACCTCTATTTCAAGACCAAGGGCATCATCGAGCAACTGCCTTTTCGGGTGAAGACCTTCCTCGGCGACGGTTATGAAGGGCTGCCCACCTACGCGCCCTTCGACCGCGTCATCATCACCGCTGGTGCACCGAGCATCCCCGAGGCCCTCGTCCAACAGATGAAGCCAGGGGGCATCATGGTCATCCCCATCGACCAACCTGAAAACGAAGGACAAACCATGCTGAGAGTCGTCAAGTCAGACGATGGCAGCTTGAAAAAAGAGTCCTTCGGCGACTTCAAGTTTGTGCCTATGCTTAAGGAGATTGGGAATGATTGAATTCTGCGTTTTCTGCGTGAAAAAAATCACTCTTTCCGCTTCGAGTCCATCAAAATCGTCACCGGCCCATCATTCAGCAGCTCCACGGCCATCATGGCACCGAACTCGCCGCTTTGCACTTCGCGACCTGAGACTTCTGCTAGGCGTTTGAGAAACAGTTCATAAAGTGGTATCGCCTGCTCGGGGCGGGCGGCACGGATGAAGCTTGGGCGGTTGCCTTTCTTGGTCAGCGCATGGAGGGTGAACTGGCTCACCACGAGGAAAGCGCCTTCCACTTGATTGATGTCAAGGTTCATCGAGTCGTTGCCGTCATCGAAGATACGGAGTTTGGTGAGCTTGGCGCAGAGCCATTCCACATCCTCTTGCGTATCGGCTTCCTCTATGCCGAGCAGTATCAGCATTCCCAAACCGATTTCCGATTTCACTTTGCCGTCAATCGTGACGGATGCGTGGGTTACTCGTTGTGCAACAATACGCATAATCTTTAGTGCATTAGTTTAAAAATCATCTCTCTATACAAATCCTTCTCGCTCACTTCGCCGCTTTCGTAGCCTTTCGACTTCATGTCGAACTCGCGGAGGATGGAGATGCAGCGGATGCAGGCTCCAGGCGGATAGTTGCGGGCAGCCAACTGGTAATCCTTGACGAAAAACGGATTCACGCCCAACATACTTGCCAAAGCGCCCTGCGACTTGTCGGTGGCGAAGTGTAGCTTCAGGATTTTGGTAAAATAGCCATACAACGTTATCGCCGTGACCAACAGCGGATTGTCCTTGCCGTTGTCGCCGAAATAATTCACGATGCGATTGGCTTTCAGCACGTCGCGGCTGCCTATGGCATTCTGCAACTCGAAGACGTTGTAATCCTTCGAGATACCGATGTTGCGCTCCACGTCGGCATCGTCGATGCTCTTGTTCTTGGGCAGGGCGATGGTGAGTTTCTTCAGTTCGTTGGCGATTTTGTGGAGGTCGGTGCCAAGGAAGTCGGCCAGCATCTGCGTCGCTTTCGGCGTGATGCTGTAGCCTTCGGCTTTCAGGTAATTCTGAATCCAGCCTGGGATGTTGCTGTCGTACAGCTTCTTCGACTCAAACCAAACGCCCTTCTTGTCAATCTTCTTGGCCAAGGTCTTGCGCTTGTCGAACTTCTTGTACTTATAGACGAAAACAAGGAGCGTGGTCTCGGGAATGGTGTCAAGATAAGCCTCAAATTTCTCCAAGTCCTTAACGTCCTGGGCTTCCTTGACGATGACCACCATGCGTTCGCCCATCATCGGAAAGCTGCGGGCGTGGTTGGCGATGGTCTCCACATCCACGTCGCGACCATAAACCACGATTTGGTTAAAAGCGCGGTCGGCCTCATCCAGAGCCTCGTTCTCGATGGTGTCGGAAATCATGTCGATGAAATAGGGCTCATCGCCTGTCAGGAAATAGATGGGCGCGAAGTTCTTCTTGTGGATGTCGGAAAGAATTTGGTCGTAAGTCATCACGAATCTTATTTATCAAGAATTTGAGAATTAGAGAAATCGAAGATTCAACGTAGTTAATTTTCTTTCGTTGAATCAACTTGGAATTAGAGACACAAATCTTGCGATTTGTTTTTACCACAATTAGAATTTCAGATGTTTCACCGTAATACCATTGTTTATCAGTTGTCTCAGCGAGTCGATGCCGATGCGCAGGTGCTCGCCGACGAAGTTCTTGCTGACCACCTTGTCGCTTTCCTCGGTCTTGACACCTTCGGGCACCATGGGGTTGTCGGAAACCAACAGCAGTGCGCCCGTCGGGATTTCATTGTGGAACCCGACCGTGAAAATGGTGGCCGTTTCCATATCCACAGCCATACAGCGAATCTTGCGGAGATAGTCCTTGAAATCGTCGTCGTGTTCCCACACACGGCGGTTAGTGGTATAGACCGTGCCCGTCCAATAGTCGCGGCCATAGTCACGGATGGTGGTGGATATGGCTTTTTCGAGGCTAAATGCTGGTAGGGCAGGCACTTCGGGCGGGAAATAGTCGTTCGAGGTACCTTCACCACGGATGGCAGCGATAGGAAGAATCAGGTCGCCGACCTTGTTGATTTTTTTGATGCCACCGCATTTGCCGAGAAACAACACCGCCTTGGGTTGGATGGCACTCAGCAGGTCCATGATGGTAGCGGCATTGGCACTACCCATGCTGAAGTTGATGATGGTGATTTCGCCGTCGGTGGCGCAAGGCATAGAGCGGTCGCGCCCCACGACCTCCACACCCTGCCATTCGGCAAAACGATCCACATAGTTTTGGAAGTTGGTCAGCAGGATGTATTTCCCGAATTTATCCAGCGACAGGCCCGTATAACGCGGCAGCCAGTTTTCAACTATTTCTTGTTTGGTTTTCATTTGCTTTCAATTATTTGTGCAAAGGTAGGAAAAAAAGCAAGAAATATTGGCAAGCAATCAAAAAAGTTCTACTTTTGCACTTTAATAGTACCCATTGTATGCAAACCACAACGACAACTATAAGGCAAACCAACTCAACCACTTCTTCTCGCCAAAAGAAAAAAGCTTACCTCAAAACTTTGAAAGCATGTTTCTCATTTGAGGAATTTCAAGACCTGTTGAACGAGAAAATTAGAAAGCATTATGAAAAGGTATGAAATCCAATCTCGTAATGCGTAACATATGACCCACTACCCCATAAAAATACTGATGGCCTTCGGCTGCACCTTTGAGCCCGAGGGCGACGAATTCTTCGAATGGCTGATGCGCAACGGCTATCCCGAACTGGGGGCCTTGAGCCAGACCATCCAAGGCGACACCAAGGCAAAAGACTGGCTCATGGAACACGGCTTCCCACAATTGGCCGCCATCGACAGCGTCATCGACAAGGAAGAAAAAGCCGAGGAATGGCTCATCAAAAACCACTTTGAAATCAATTTGGCATTCGCAAGAGCCATTAATCGCGACGACGATGCCATCGTTTGGCTCGAAAAAAACGAACTTCAGGTTTTTATCGTTCTTGCCGATAAGATTCGCAAGTATTTGGATGACAAATATTTAAACTTCCATAAAATCCATTTTTAAAATGAAACGATTTTTTTTGTCCTACATAACGGAAAAAATCCTAACTTTGCCGCCATTCAGAAAGAGTGAATAATTAGAAAATCATACTACAATGAAAAAAGGATTATCCATCGTCATCAACATTCTGTTGTTTGCCATTATTGTGGTCTTAGCACTACAAGTCGTGAAGAGCATCCAGGCTCCCATCAAATTCAACAACGAGCAGAAAGCCCGTGAAACCAAAGTCGTTGAGCGCCTCATCGACATCCGTAATGCCGAGGTGCTTTACAAGAACGCCACAAGCCAGTACACGAACAGTTTCGACACGCTGATCAAATTCTGCCAGACGGCCGAAATCCCGATTGTGAAGATTGTTCCCGACCCGACCGACACTACATTCACGCGCACCATTAACGACACCATCGGTTTCGTGAAAGTGATGGATTCCCTCAGAGGCAAACGCGACAACTTCAACATCAACGACATCAAGTGGGTGCCATTTAGCCAACCACAGCATCAGTACGAACTCGAAGCTGGTATCATCGAACGCAACGGCATTAAAATTCCGGTGTTCGAGGCCCGCACTCCTTATGAAGTTTACTTGGCCACCCCAGGTGATGCCTTCAGCGAAAAAGAATGGAATCAGCGCCGCGACAACGCCAAGGCTGAAAAGGAAAGCATCAACCGTTATGCCGGTCTGAAAGTTGGCTCCATGGAAGAAGCCACCACCGATGGTAACTGGGAGAAACTCTAATCACTGCATGAATGACGGCATCGTTAATCCCCAATATCTCCAAGTTTGACGAGGTATTTGATGCCGAGAAGTCATCGCAATACAGACTGACCATCCAATGCGCATTGGATGGTCTTTCTTATGCCCTTCTCGATACCCAAAGCTCCCGCCTCATCGCCTTGGAATGCTATCATTCAGAGATGCTGACCGACAGCCATGTCCTGTTCCGCACCTTAGACCAAGCTTTAGAGCAAAAAGGATTGAACAACAAGGCTTTCCTGTCGGTAACCTGCATTTATGACGAACGCATCAACACCTTGATACCCGAACCCATTTTCAACGATGCCGACAAAGACAAATACCTTGAATTTGCCTTCCAAATCCCTGATGGATACGCCATCCATTCTGAGAAAATGGCTTCCATGCCCTGTTTCAATGTCTTCGCCATGCCGAACACCCTGAAAGAAAAAGTGTTAGCCAGATGGGGAAACGCCACCTTCACCCATTCAAGCACCTTGTTCATCAACAGTGTGACACATGACCCAAAACAAGAAACCCAAGTCTTTGTCAATGTGCGCAGCCACGATTTCGACATGGTCATCCTGAAAGAAGGCCATCTGTTTTTTTTCAACAACTTCAAATACGACACAAAAGAAGACTTTGCTTATTTCCTACTCTTTGCCATGGATCAAAACGGCCTTTCGCGACAAGAAACCACCGTTCAGTTGTCAGGACTCATCCTTCCTTCTTCAGAAATCATTGACCTGTGTAGACACTATGTAAAGAACCTCATTTTTGTGGACGACCCTCATGTCCTGCAAGTCAGCGATGCGTTGAAGGATGTGCCGTTCCAGTATTATTACACACTTTACCATTCACTAGGACACGAGACACGAGACCAATAGTCCCGAGTCCCCAAGTCCCGAGTCAAAAAGAAAATAGATGAGAATCATAAGAGGAAGATACCAACGCCGGCAAATCACCGCTCCTGCCAACCTGCCTGTGCGCCCCACCACAGACATGGCCAAGGAAAGCCTGTTCAACATCATCGAAAACCATTTCGACTTTGAAGAGGTCGAAGCCATGGACTTGTTTGCCGGAACGGGCAACATCTCTTACGAACTGGTCTCAAGAGGCTGTCCTAAAGTCGTTTCCGTCGACCAAGACTTCGGCTGTGTGAAGTTCATCCGCGAGACGGCTAACAAACTCGACATGAAAGAGTTGCTCGTTGTCCGTTCTGATGTATTCCGTTTCCTCGAAAAGCACAAGATGCAATACGACCTCATCTTTGCCGACCCACCTTATGATTGCCAACACTACGACACGCTGGTGCAACTGATTTTCGACAACAACCTCTTACGTGAGGGCGGCATGTTTATCCTTGAACACGATAAGTATCAGCATTTTGAGGAACATCCTCACTTCATGGAGCAACGACACTACGGCAAGGTGAACTTCAGCTTCTTTGCCCAAACCATCGAGGAAGAATCTGAGGAAGATATTTAGTAGCACGCAGAACGCGCAGAACTTTATGAAGCGCAAAGCGATGCCGATGCCTACCTTTCGTCCGGAAGGTTCAGCGCATTCAGCGTATTCTGCGTGAAACAAAAATCAGTTCCTGCGTGAAACATCAAATATATCCGAAGCGTTTCCTGACGATTTCCTTCTCCTCATCGCTGCTGTCGCGGAAGAGCGGCATCACTTCGTCTTCGGGAAAGTCGGTGAAAGTAAGGAACAAAAGGCTATCTAACGTGTCGTTGAAGTCGGGGTCGACATTGAAGCAGAGGAACTTAGCGTTCAGCTTCAGATATTTCTTATACAAAGTAGGCAGACGATACTCCCCGTTGCTGAGGCGGAACAGGAACTTGTCGAACTTATCGACACCATTCATGTTGTTTTTCAGTAACACATCGGAATCCACCTTCAAATAATCGGGGACAAAGGGTGTTTTTGGCGTGACCTTACCTTTCAACTCATCCTCAACCGCATGTTTTTCCGACACAAAGCGTGCAATCAAGCTGAGATAGAACTTTGGATACCATGCGCTGATGCTTACTGGACCAATGAAATGATTGATTTCGGGGTAACGCACCACCACATCCGAAAGGCCGCGCAACAAAAGCATCATCGGCAGAACTTCCTTTTGGTAATCAAGAGCGACAAAAGAACGCCCCAACTCGATGGTATGCAACAATTTGTCGGAAAAAGACTCGTGGATATTCACCAAAGTGCTTACATAGAAGCCCTTAATACCATATTTGGGAATAATCTCGCTGCCGATGCCAAGACGATAACAACCTGCAATCTTCTGCTTGACCGTATCCCAAAGAAACATCTGCTTGAAATACCCATCAAATTCATCTTGGTCGAGACGCTTGCCCGTGCCTTCGCCGATGGCGCGGAAAGTCTCTTCGCGCAGCCGCGCAATCTCATGCATGATATTCGGAATATCCTCACAATCCGCCAAATAACAATCATAGTTAGCTGTCGAATATAAGAATGACTTCTCGCGAATGGCATTTAGTTCGGCTACCATCAATGACAAATCCGTCGGAGCATCAATCTCAGCCTGTTTCACTTCTTTCTTCTCACCGGATTTGATTGGTATATTGGCCTCAAGTGCATAGGAACGGCTACGCAGATAGGACGCCAAGTCAGCAGGTTTGTCGTAGAGGGCGACCTCAGCTGGCAGGATCGGTTTGCCTATTTGAAGGTTAAAACACTGGTCGTGCTTATTAATCAATTCCTTAGTCAGACGGGCTGTGCCCAACATAGAATGGATCTTGTCAACCGCATAGAACAGCTTCGAATTATGGCCTTTCCAAAACACGGGAATCACAGGCACACCTGCATTCTTGATGATACGAGCGATGGAAGTACTCCAAGGCAGGTCCTCGGGATAGTCATGCCCATGATAGCGCGACACCTCTCCCGCGGGGAACACACCCAAGCCATTGCCTTCGGCGATATGCAAGATGGCTCCTTTGATACCCCCCACGCTGCTCTTCCATTCCGGGTTTTTCTCGAACGGATTGACGGCGAAGAAACATTCCTTGAGGTTGGGAATATGCGAAAGAATAAAGTTGGCCATCACCTTGAAATCAGGACGCACCTTGGCGATGACACTCAAAAGCATCACGCCTTCGATGCCACCAAAAGGATGGTTGCTCACCACGACAAAACCGCCCTCTTTGGGAATGTTCTCCAACTGCTCGGGACTGACATCAATAGTGATGTTCATGTTTTGAAGCAGATGGTCGGCAAATTCACAGCCTTGATAATCAGCAGCTCCATCGAACAAACGGTTGATTTTTCCAAGACGGAGGTATCCATAAGCCGCTCCTGCGATACAAGTGCCGAAGAAGCCTTTTAAGCCGAGGGCATTCTTAAGATCCGAAAGGGTTACTACTTTTCGCATGGTTGTTGAGCCTGTCGAAACTATGTTTCGAACTTGCAAAGATAGGGATTTTATCATTCAAAGTGCAGTAAAAGGAAATAAAATGTAATTTTGCGCCATGGTGATTATCTTCAACAAGCCTTTTGGCGTACTCAGCCAGTTCACTCCTGAAGCCGGACATCGCGCCCTCGACGAGTTCGGTTTCCCGCCTAATGTGTATGCCGCAGGCCGCCTCGACCACGACAGCGAGGGGGCCTTGCTCCTCACCGACAACGGCCCGCTCATCAAGAAACTGTTGGATCCAAAGTTCGAGCATCCGCGTACTTATCTGGCCCAAGTGGATGGACAAATCACGCAAGAGGCGGTCAACCAATTGAAAAGAGGTGTGACAATCAAAGGCTACCGCACCAAACCCTGCCAAGCGGAAATCGTGGAAGCGCCCGAAAACCTTTGGGAGCGTGTGCCACCCATCCGCTACCGTGCCAACATCCCGACCAGCTGGGTGCGTCTCACCCTCATCGAAGGCAAGAACCGGCAGGTGCGCCACATGACCGCCGTTGTTGGATACCCAACATTACGGCTTATCCGCGTCAAGATTGGCAACATAGCGCTGGGTGACTTACAGCCTGGCGAGTGGCGTGTAGTTAATGAAAAGGTGATTTAATACCGTTAAGTCAAGTTTTTGTCGGGTAGCCATTCTCGTTCCATGCGATGCCATAATACTTGCCGAAATATCGTTTGGCATGCCTGTTGGCGCGTATCTCGGTCCAAAACACGTTGTGATTGCCTTTGCCAAAGGCACTCAGCAGGCTGGGCAGCCCAATGAGAGGCAGATAGAGCCAACCAAAAAGCTGGCTATCGGCGGTATGGCCAAACTCATGCATACAGATTTGGTTGCCAAGGATATATGCCTCTCCTTCCCCACGCATCCAAGGGCCAGCCCAAAGGTCGACAAAAGTACCCAACGACACGCCCATACCATAGCCACATCCCAATTTCGTCACGAAGGTGATGCCGCCCAAGGTATCGACGCGGTCGACCTGGCCAGCTAAAGCCCTTCCTACAGAATAGAGCCATCCCACAAGGGTCTGCGGCAATTCCCAAGTGTATCTTGAAAAGAGTTGCCATACGCGGCCCCATGGCGAACGTTTATTGTCGGTCAGGAAGAGGCCTCGGGTGAGTTGGGCAACGAAACGAAATCTATTTGAAAAGGTTACTTGCATAACAAGAAAGTTGCGCAAAGATACGCAACTTTCCTGAGCAATCACCATATTAAAATCCAAAGTTATGTTCAAAAAGGGCAGTCAGGGTCGTGTTCGTCAGCATCATCGCCATAAGTCCTGATGAACTCCGCGTATTTATGGTTACCAGCCTTCAGGATTCTCTTTCCGAACGTCATTGTTTTCTGATAGTTGCCCTGAATTCAGTAGTTTCTATTTCACTGAAAAACAATAATTGTAGGATTTAGAGAAATAAAGAAGACCTTCAAGTTTCCTCAAAGGTCTTGTAATTATACCCATTATTAAAACGGTTTTGTTTCATCCAAGATTGTCCACAGTTCAAACACTTAATACCAAGAGTTGCTCCTTTGACTATCATAACTATCTCTGGCAACTTTTTCCTCGCTGACATGTTTGCCGTTTTTGTCAATATAAAAAGCATTACCCCAAAAATCATAAACAACCGTGTACTTATTTGACAAACCTTCAATGGAACCGAAATCATACACTTGTTGGTACTTACATGGAACAACCAAAGTACCGCTTGTGTTGATAAAGCCGTGCCCCTTTTCCAGAATCCAGACCCTGCACATCCCTTCATGGAAATCCCCGACTTCATCGTATTTCGGTGTAACAAGAATCTTTCCAGTCTCAGTCAAAACTCCCATTTTCTTTGTTTTGACATCCGTAATGGTATACATCCCTTCTGATTTGTCACCAACGACATATATTTGGTCACCTACAATCTTCAGTTTTTTTTCATCCCTGCCCAAACGGTCTCTTTGAATAAGTTTGACAGGTATAAGCCCTTCACTATCAGGTGTATAAACCCATCTAAAATCATACCCTGTTATCATCTTGCCGTTTTCATTCATAATTGCACAAGTCACGTTTTCCAATCTACCGGACTTTTTGACCAACTGCAGACAATGACTATCTATTGGAATAACCGCATCAACCCATTCGCTGATAATCTTGCCCGAAGCGTCAGCAACTGCATATTGTTCTCCTTTCTTGACCGAATTAAGATTTCCGATGGCAGTCTTAACTTCGTCATACTCACTCAACGATTGTGCTTCCACGAGTTGGCACAAAACCATCATGGACAGGAGCAATAAAACCAATCTTTTCATAACTATGGATTGTTTAATTAAAACCCAAAGGAATAAGCAATCAAACCTACAGCAGAGAGCAAAGCCAAGAAACCGAACCATCTTGTATATGAGTCTTTCTTACGCAGATAAGGAACACAGAATGTGACAATGCCAAATACTGCTTCGATAATGGCACCCACAATGGGTTCTTCTATAACTATTGCCACTATATCAACTCCAACAGAGATGATTAACCACAACAATGTGATGAGAAACCTCACCAACTTGTTTTCCTTTTTTTCTTCAATTGACATTCTTTTATCCCTTAGTTCGTGTCGGGCGCAACTTTTTGTTCTATCAGATTGTTATTATTCCCTAATCTTTTATATCAATTTGAATTACTTGTAGTTCGTTTGTATCCCTGCGCCCCATACGCCTCCACCTATCTCCACCTCTGTATGAGGGTCGCCCTCAAGTTCTCCATCAACAAATTTCTTGAGTGTTTCATAACCAGAATAGTATTCTTTAACTATTTTTTTCCATTCTACCGCAAACTTATCCCCTGGATTTGTATAGTGATCCAACAAAGGATTAATATCAACATCATCCAGAGTAGTAATTTCCTTGAACTGCGGGTCAAGCACATTCAAGCGACAACCCCACCTGTAGTATCCATCATTCCCCCAATCGTAACTCCAATGATCACTCCCGTTTATGCACAAGGGTGTTAGATTCCCTATTTCATTTTTGATATCTTCCTCATTTTTCACAACATCAAATCTCGCAATGATTAGAAACTCATCATTGGGAATTTGCTCAAAACTCAGATTCACATTCTCCACATTGTAATACCAAGCAAATGTTCCTTTTACTTTAGGTTTACAATCGAAACTTTTCTTATTTGCTTTGATTTCCTCGTTCGCTTTGGTTTCCTCATTTGCTTTGGTTCCTCCGCATGAGACCAAAGCCATCGAAACAATGGCCATCACGATAAATGCTATTTTCTTCATTTTCTTATCCCTAAATCCGTGTCGGGCGCAACTTTCTGATTGGTATTAAACTATTTTAATAAATTTCAAACGATTTCTCCGTTAGAGGGCAACAAAAGAAGCGGCTTTCATCGCCCTCCAAACAGCACATTTGTTTTATTCTTCAATCCTCCAACAAAGCCTCTGTCATCTTATTTGTGATTTTAAGATAACGCTTCATTTGGGCATCGGTCATCTCTCCTTTTGCTTTGTCAATTTTTTTCGAGAGTTCCTGTGCTTTTTCAGCCAATTTGACATATTCGCTCATTGCCGACATGTCGCCCTTCATCGCTTTTTTGTAGGTTTTGATGTACTGGTCGACATACTTCTCATAGTCGTTGAGCAACTTGTCCCAATCATCCCCTGCTACGATTTCCGTTTTTGCGGTTGTTTGGGTTTCCATGGCCGAAGACGTGGTGCAAAAGCCTCCCATCAAGAAAGCCATCACTGCCGCTGTCATCATTATTTTCTTCATTTTCAAATCCCTATATGCGTGTCGGGCGCAACCTTTTATTTTTTGCCTACTCTAAAAGCTTTTCGGCTTCCGCTACATCGTTCGCGGTTGGGAAGGAAGGCGACAAAAAAGCCCGCACCCCAATCCGAGGGCAAAAGTAGAGGTTTTATTAATATAAGGTGTGGTACTTTTCGGTACTTGTTATAGAGAAGGAACGGATAGAAAAGCTCACTTGTCCACAGCTATTACTACAAAGTGGAAAGATTCAGAAACTGTGGTTCGCCTCCGTTTTTAATGATGGCAACTCCTTCCGAAACAATGATGGACTCGCTCTTGGGCACGATAACCCTGCCATTGATGTCGATAATGGTATAAAACTCGTCTTTGGTCTTTGCGAGAATCATGGCAAAGCCCTCCAAATATGTCGTCCAAGCATAAGTACCCGGCTCAATGCTCATCTTCCCTTCTCCATTAACCACACCAAAATCATTTTCATATCGACCAAGCAAAAAAGCACCATCTTCAGCTTTTTTTCCATAAGGATAGTTCAGATTGGTGACATGCTCCATACGAACATTGACAACACCATACCCTTCGTCAGTCTCAGCAAGGGCAAGGTCATTACTATTGAAATCTAAGCGGTGCTTGAATATCGGTTTCTCCAACTCCTTGCCATCCATTCCTATATAACCATACCGTCCAAGCTTTTTCACAGGTATTATTCCCTTTTTGCTGAATGCTAATTCCACATCATTATACTCAGTTTCAGCAGGTAGAGGATTTAGGTAAATCACATAATCTGGAGTCCGTCCATGTCTTCTTCCGATATAAAAATGATAGTCCTCTGCCAGTGTAAGTATTTCTCTGTAATTAAACAAATATTGCCGCCCATTTGGCGCGACCAATCCGTATTGTCCATCAAAACAACAAACAGCGTACCCGTCTTTAAACGCTTTGGCATCTTGATAGATGGCTGGGATAACCTCCTTCCCATTTCTGTCAACATACCCATATAGGCCACTCGTTTCATCCAAAAAAAGCAATGGCGATGCAGTTTTGCTTTCCAACTCAGCACGTTGATACTGTTCAAGATAACTTTGTGCAAGGGAATCTTGGTCTAAGTCTGTCGGGACATCGGAATTCACGGGAATTTGTACATGAACAACATCCAACTTTGGCTTGATCGGAATTCCCACCTTAATAGTATCATGCCTCTCTTCAACAACAAAAAACGTGTCGGTCACTATTTCAGATTGCGTCTGGATTTCATCGTCAGTAACAAGTCGTTTGTCTGCTTTTCCGTTTATGTGTTTGCTGGTGAGAAACCACACCAATAACGGCACAACGAACACCAAGAGCGACACCCATCGTGAAAGAAAATCCCTAAAACGAAGGGCTTTTCGCACCTCATTGATGTTATTATACCGTTTTGAGGCTTTTTTCCGCTGGCATTTGCGCACAACCCCTCCGTATCGGTGTGGAAACAACGCCTTGATCACAAAACCCAAGGAAAAGATGTCGCTCGTGACATCCGTCCGCTCGCGGTTCGCCAACTCGGGCGCGGCAAATGCTTCCGTGCCTCCCGTGGCCTTGTCGCGGTTGGAATTGCTGTCGGCATAGCCGAAATCTATCAGCTTGACATTGTGTCCGTTGCAAGTAATAAGAATATTCTCAGGCTTCAAGTCGTTGTGGACCACCTGATGACTGTGGACAAAGGCCAAGGCATCCAGCAACTCGCCAAGAATGCGTTTCTTTTCTTTATTGGAGGGCGATGTCTTCAAAAAATCCGACAAGGTCGCACCATCGACATATTCCATGACGATGCACGGCCCCACTTCGGCATCCTCGCGCCAGCCGATGCAACGCACAACATGTTCGTTACCATACAAACGCTCCAACAGCCTGTACTCGCGCTGCAACCTTGCAAGGTTCTCTGTCATTACACCCTGGTCCCGATTCAAGGCTTTCAGGAACAGCTTACGCTCTCCGCTGAGCACGGAGTACAAAACGCTGTAGCCCGCACCATGATAAGGCAAGCGCCTATAATCGTGAAACTGGGAATAGCTGGCAACCATCTCCCCAAACGATCCCGAAGTGAAACACTCTTCCATTTTTTGGCAGATAACGAATGCAAAAGTAGAAAAATCCCTCCACTTCCAACAGATTATCGTATTTTTGTCCGTCCAAACCAAACAAGGCCCATGGCAAAGACTTCCGTCCCAAGAAACACCAAAGAGCTCGACAACCTGCGTGATGACATACGAAGACATGCTGGTTTTCAAGACAAGGAATTGTCGCCACAGGATTTCGACACCCTCGAAACCAACATCAAAAAGAAACTGCCGCAGGCGGTCATAAATGCAAAAACGCTGAAGCGCTTGTTTGGCTATGACAAAACCGACACCGACTCTACCATAAGGCTGTACACGTTAGACACACTGACGAAATATCTCGGCTATGACAATTGGAACGCCTACCTTAAGCATCTGCGTCTCTTGGAAGGCCTTGGTTCGGGCGACTTCAAGGGCGAGCGAATCAATGCAGACGATTTGCAAATCGGCGACACGCTCCAAATCGCTTGGCAACCTGACCGAAAAAGCACCTTGAAATATCTTGGCAATCAAATGTTTGAAATCATCGAAACGGAAAACTCGAAATGGCAGGTCGGAGACACTTTCTTTTGCAGGCATTTCATTTTGGGTAAGCCACTTTATGTCGACAATCTGACTGACAAAAACGGCGTATTGAAATCCTCAATGTATGTTGTTGGGGAAAAGAACGGAATTTATTTTCAATCGCCAATATAAAAAAAGACCCTCAGTCACCTAAGGGTCTTTTTTACTGTTTACTAACTTAGTTTAATACTCATCCTCATGGAAGAAAAAGTCGTCCTTGGTAGGATAATCGGGCCAGAGGTCTTCGATGCGTTCGTATATCTCACCCTCGTCTTCGATTTCCTGAAGGTTCTCTATGATTTCTTCTTGTGCGCCTGTGCGCAAGGCCCAATCCAACAATTCGTCACGGGTTGCCGGCCATGGGGCATCTTCTAATTTTGAGGCTAATTCTAGTGTCCAATACATTGTATTATCTTTTTGTGTTTTACTCTTTTTTGAGGGCGCAAAAGTACAAGTATTTTCGGAACTAGCAAGGGTTTTTTAGTAAAAATAACGATTTTTTATTTATTTGATTCCCAATTATTTTCACAAATATTGTCTAAAAAGCCAAAAAATCTTGCCAAAACAAAGAAATAATCCGAAAGACGATTCAGGTACTTCAAATCGAGCGTGTCGACAGGGTGTTCCGAAGCCAATCGCCAACCTTGACGCTCAGCACGACGGCACACTGTGCGGCACACATGTGCATAGGAAGCCTTCAAGTTGCCGCCTGGGATGACGAAACTCCGCAACTCAGGAAGTTGTTCGTTCATGACATCGATTTCATGCTCCACAAAAGCCACATCTTCGGGAGTCAGCACAGGGATCATCTTCTTCACCTCAGAGTTTTCATCCAAGGCAAAATGCGACTCGATGGTGAACAGCTTGTTTTGGACGGTGTCGAGCACCTTGCGCATCTCGGCGGTGACACCCTCTTGGTCGTAAAGCACGCCGATGAAGGCACTCAGCTCGTCGACGGTGCCGTATGCCTCCACTCTATCGTCATATTTCGCAACACGCAAACCACCAATCAGCGAGGTTTTGCCTTCGTCGCCCGTTCGAGTGTAAGTGATATTCTTCATTTAAAATTCAAAGATTCAAAATTCAAAGATTTAAAATTCAAAATTCTGCATTCAACATTCTACATTCTACATTCAGCATTCCTCATACCTCATACCTCACACCTCATTCCGCATTCTACATTCAATACTTAAGAACAAAGTCCTGCTTCTCAATGCCCTCACGGAAGAAGACCATTCCGATGCAATACAAATCAAAAGTGACCGAAACATCTTCGTTGCCTTTGATTTCCTCCCAAGCATCTTCCGTCGCCTGATTGTGGTGAATGCCCTCGAAGACAAACACTGAATCAGCAGTCTTATAATTCAGGCAATCAACGAGATAGTCCCACGTGTCATCTTCGAAGGAGTCGCGGCTGAAGAACACGAAGCCGGTGTTGAGGTGCTTGAAATGCTCAGAGTCGAACTCAGCGGGCTGGATGAGATTCACATTGACGACACCCATCGAATTGAGCGTTTCCAGGAAACTCTCCGACTGCTCCAGAAAGACTTTGGTCTGCATGTGACCCAAAGCCATAGCCGTGGCATTCAAGGCACTCATGTGACCGAACGACACCACCGAATCAGGCTCAAAATAGCGCACCATGCGATAGAGCAAACGACTTTGCTTGCGAAGGTTGTAGTTGATGTATTTCTTCTTGTCCAACAAACGAGTAAGGCGATAGATGGTGTCGTAGTCGCGGTTGGAGCCACTGTCATTGAGCACCTTGCGCATAAACTCGTACACAAAAGGCGAATGAATCGAGTACTCACTCTTGCGCTGCAACAGATATTTCAAATAGCTGAAAACCATAACTCAATCATATTGAACCTTTTGCAAATAAAACACCGTCCGTGTCGGCTTGGGCTGGCTGCCGTTTTGGATGATTTGCGAGCCGAAAATCAAGAAACGACTGCCGTACCATTTAGCCAACTGGGCAAAATACTCATCCTCCACATAGTCAGCACCATAAATGGGAGCCATTTTTTCCTCTTGCAAGTTCATCAAAGGCTGTCCATTGGCGTCGAAAGCGGTGTAACGCAACTTGTTATGATAAGGCGACGCGACGACAAGTTCATCGTAGCAAACACCTTCGGAAGCGTGTGGAAATAGGTCATAAGTCAACTCATTTTCGAACTTCACCGACTGCTGCCATCGCAGGTTGCCCTCTCGGTCGAAAGCCAACAGTATCTCGCTGAAAAAGTCATACCCGTCAAACACGGTGTAGGTGTAAGGATAGCCGCCGTAATAGCCGTAATAGCCATAATTCATGCGGGTCTCCGTGTGGTAATAGGGCATGAAAGCCTCCACCGAAAAGACGGTCAAGTCGCCAAAATCAGTCAATCGGGGGGTCCAGAACTGGAAGGCTATCTCGCCTTTTGAGGCATTTTGGTTTTTGCTCAGCCTCAACTTCTCCTCGCGCAAGCGCACTCGGTCAGAAGCAGTCAAGGCGTGTTCGATTTCAGGCATATCCTTGAACAAGTACACTTTGTTGTCAGCCGTAGCACCGTCAAACTTCATCCAAACCACGCCAACACTCTCTTTATCAAAGTTTTCTGTCACGCCTTCGAGATTGACTTTGCGGCCTGTCTCACGTTCCAAAGTGCCAATGACAACGAGGCTTTTGTTTTCGTCGAATCGGAACACCATGCGACCCAAGGCGGCATTGGGAATATTCTCATAGCGATAACTGCTCAGCAAGTTACCCGCGGGCGAATAGACCAAGAACGCTGTGGATACGAAACGCTTGTCTTCAAACTCTTTGGCAGCCACCACAAAACAATGCTCCTTGGGAAAAGCTTCGGTTTGGAACAAGATATAGCTGCTTGATGAAGGGGTCACCGAACGACAAGAATTGTTCGTCAAGTCGAAGAAATACAAGCTACTGTTGCCACTTTTGTTGTTGAGTGCCAACAACATCGTGCCATCTGCGACTTTTACTGACAGTGGCACCGACTTCTCGGGCCATTTGTCCCAAAAGGTTTTGTAGGTCTTTTCCGCCCGATCAAAACTCACAACGATGAAATCCAGCGAGTCGGCGGCTTTTTTGTTGCTCTCGTTAACGAAGAGGAAAGTTGCGTGACGCTCGTCGCAATCTGAATCGAAATACTTGATTTTGTCGGGCAAGGGGATGAGGTCGCTGCGGATTTCGTAAAGGCTACTGTCGAGACAGGCGAAATTCCAGAGGCGGTTTTTGTCCTTGTCGGTTTTCTCCGTCTCATAAACCATGAGGCCGCCTTTTTCGTCAAACGACTGGAAATGACAGCCTTGCTCCTTGTTCCAACGGCTCACCTCATAGCGCACGGGCTCCACTTGCTGGGCTGAGGCCCAGTTTATAATAAGGAGTAATGCTATGAGGAATTGATTTTTCAAATTGAAGTCTGTAAGTTTCGGCGGATTTGCCATCCCTAATGAACAGTTTTACAAGGGGATTACAAATCCTCTCTTCGGGACGGGCGGATTTGCAATCCGCCCGAACCTGAAGAGATGTAAATTAGAACTTCACAAACTTAGAGACAGCCGAAGTGCCATCGACAAAGCGGAAGTTGACGAAATACACGCCGTTGACGAGTTCGTTGACATCGAGTTGAGCTTGGCCGGCCTTGCATTCCGTCTCGCTCACCTTGCGGCCCGTCACGTCGAAGATGCTGACTTGGGCATCGCTTTCGAGGTTGAACGACACCTGCTCGCGGGCAGGATTGGGATAGAGGCCGATGGTTTGATTGTTCTCTTCAACAGCCTCAGCACCGTATGAAACAACCTTCACATAGTCAATCTCCAAAGAGGAAGCGGATTCGCTGGAACTCTTATAGACAAAAGCGACATAGAAATCAGGATAACCGAGTGCGTATCCGTCCAAGATACCCCAGATATCCACTTCTCCAGACTCTACCCATTCGTAGTTGCCCGTTGAAAAGTCGAAAGCATCGGTAATGTCAACCCAGTCGAAATCAGTCGGTTCGCTTTGGCCGTCATAGTCAACGGAAACCTTCACTTGCAGCGGGTCGCCGTCAAACTTCATGGCCGTGCGGAACGACAAGATGGCATCTTGATAGCCATTGCTGGAAATGGCGGGGCTAATTAACCAGTCCTCGTTTTCATTATAAGTCTGGTTGGCGTAGCCGTTGCAGACAGCGTAGGTAGTGCCTTGGTAAGAGCCTTGGTGCCAGCCTTGATCGCCGTACATATCGTAAGCCGAGAACACGCCGAGGTCTTCATCGAAGTCTTCGAAAAGTAATGTGTAAATCTCTTCTGTTGTGGCAGTCAAATTCGGATAGTTGCCGTCAGTCTTGTAGTCGATGTTGGAACCGCTGTTGGTGTAGGGAAAAATAGCGAAGTGATAGGTAGTACCACCTTGCAAACCAGTGAATTCAGCGACTTGGGTACCGTAAGGTACATTCTTGGCGAGAATGCCATCGGCAACGGGAGTGCCATCGGTAGGAACGGTGATGTTGCCCGTCGAGGCTAATACCAAATACTTGTGAGGCAGTTGAGCACCAGTCGCATCTGTCCATGTGAGAATGATATCCGTACCAACTCCCAAATAGTAGAAATCGGTGGGATAGTTGCTCGGCTCCGGATCAGGCTCGGCAGCGCCACCAGCCTTGAAGAAATAGACTGGAGCAGCCACATTCGACGACTCCTTATAGCAGCCGAACAAAGTGGAAGTGATGTTGTAGCGCATGTAGCACTGCTCCACGCCGCCGTTGCTGACGGGCACCATGCCGCCTTCGTCACCGTCGGTGATGGTCCAGCGACCATTGTCGGTCAGGTCGGTTTGTGTACGGAGATAGTTGCCACCACCAGCAGCATAGAGATAACCGTTATTGAGCGGGTCATAAATGGTCCAAGCACCGGGAGCACCATCAAGAGTGAACTCGAAGGGAGCGTCCTGTTGCGAGGGATCGGTAGCCACGGTGGCCGTGATAACACCACCTGCCTCATCAATGGCGAGAGCATGGCGGTTGTTAGACTTCTGGTAACTCATGATGAAGGCTTGGCCGTCGTTGTCATAGCCCACCAAGACATACTTAGCACCCGCCTCAAGCTGTGAGGCCGAGTTGACCATGGTATAGGTCGTTTGAGCGATGCCACTGAGCGAAAGGAGCAGCACAGCCACTAATGAGAATAGAACTTTTTTCATTTTCTTAGATTTTATGTTTGACAATTAGTTTGATTCAAAATTTAAGATTCAAAATTCTTACAAGTCAAGGGTTTGGACTTGTTCGACGGCCTTGATTTCAGGGATGACCTTCTTCATCACGGATTCGATGCCGTTTTTGAGGGTCGAGCGGCTATGGGGGCAGTTGCCGCATGCACCTGTCAATTCCACGATGACAGTGTTGTCGTCGGTGAGTTCCACGAAATTGACGTCGCCGCCGTCCTGCTGGAGGTAGGGACGCACTTGTTCGAGGACGTTTTTGACTTTTCTGAGGATGGTTTCTTTATCCATATTTATCTTTTTTCTCACGCAGAATCCGCTGAAATCGCTGAACCTGCCAGACGCTTAGTTTTCGTCGCTTTGCGCTTCAACTAATTCAGCGAATTCTGCGTGCAAACATCATTTCATATTTATTATATCGTGTGCAATCTTGTCGAAGGCCTTAGTGACTGGCGAGTCGGCATCCAAGGCAAGCGGGACACCAGCATCACCACATTCAGCAATCTTTTCCGTAATCGGTATCTGACCGAGGAGCGGCACACCCAATTGGTCGGCAAACGCTTTGCCCGTTTCCTTGCCGAAGATGTAGTATTTCTTCTCAGGCATATCAGATGGAGTGAAGTAGGCCATATTTTCCACCAAGCCGTAGAGCGGGATTTGCAAGGCCTCTTCCTTGAACATCATGGCAGCGCGAAGCACATCGGCAAAGGCTACCTTCTGAGGTGTGGTCACGATGAGCGCACCCGACACGTTATATTGCTGGGCCAAAGTCAGTTGGATGTCGCCCGTTCCGGGAGGCATGTCGACCACCATCCAGTCCAACTCGCCCCAAAGGGTGTCGTTCATCAGTTGGTTCAAGGCACTGGTGGCCATGGGTCCACGCCAGATAAGCGGACGGTCGGCATCGACGAAATAGCCGATACTCAACAACTTGATACCAAATTTCTCAATCGGCAGCATCACCGTCTTGCCGTCTTTCTCGAATGCTGCGGGACGCTCGTTCTCAGTGCCGAACATCATCGGGACGGAAGGACCGTAAATGTCAGCATCAATCAAACCCACGCGCTGGTTGGCACGCGCCAAGGCGATGGCCAAGTTGGCTGCCACCGTCGACTTGCCGACGCCACCCTTGCCTGAAGCCACAGCAATGATGTGCTTCACCTTCGAAAGGGCTGTTTTTTCCTCCACCACCTTGATTTCTATATCAATGTCTTCACCGAAAACCTCGGTTAGGGTACGCTTGGCACCGTTCACCAAGATGTCGTTTTTCGGGTCGTTGGCATGTTCCATGACGAGGTCGAAACGGATGGCATTATCCTTAACCATCAGGTTTTCAACCATATTCAACGCAACGATATTGTCCCCCTTGGGGAAATAAATGACGTCCTTCAGGACTTCCTGTACATTTTCTTTATTTAGCATGATTTTAAATAATTATCGCTGCAAAGGTAAGAAATAGTTTAGAGTTGAGGGTTGAGAGTTGAGAGTTTTTTCTAACGCTCAACAGCAATGTGCTTTGAGAAGACTCCATTTTCTGTCTTGACGCGCAGCAGATAGAGCCCTTCGGTCACATTTTGCAAATCAACCGTCGTTTGGTTCCCTTCGCACACCTTCTGCATCACACACTGTCCCAAAGTGTTGTAAAGCAACACCTCTGACATACCTTCTGCTTCAATGGTGATAAGGTTTTTGGTCGGGTTAGGATAGACTTCCACTTGTGCCTCGTTTTCTTCCATGCCCGTAGGCGAATAATAGAAATGCAATTCAAACACATTATCGTAATAATGACGGTTAGCAGGTGCAGAAGTGCAGTCCAAATCGCCATAATAGGCATAGAGACGATAGTAATAGTCGCCTTCCTGGCCCACACCGTTGTCAGTAAAAGTGACAGCAGAAGCGTTCAACAACTTGATGCGGCGGAATTCATCATCACCGTCTTTTCTGTACAAGTAATAGCCCGAAAGTCCATCGTGCGGCTGCGGTACTTCCCACATCAGCTTGGCTTTGTAATTGTTCGTCAATTCAAAATCAAGATTGCGTGGTGGATAGCAAGGACCTGCTGTGGCACACGATTCGTTGGAAGTTTCACCATTCTCACCACCTTCGCAGAGAACGGCCACACGGTAACAATGACCACCCATAGCAACATTTTCATCAAGGAAGGCTGTGCCTTCTTGGATAAGACGATACAGTAAACCATCACGGTAGATATTGTAACCATAGCCAGGGTTCTCGACGGCATCCCAAGTGAGCAGGATGGCGTCGTCTTGAGCCGTCGCTACCAAATTGCCAGGTGTACCGCACGAAAGGTCACCACCACAAGTATTATTGGTTTCAAAGAAAACACCTGGCAGCATGTCATTGGAGGAACCTGAGAACGAATACACCGTATTATTGTCGGAGTCTTTAATGACAAAAGCCATAGTGTTAACCGTTTGTCCAGGTGCGGTCCATCCAAAACTGAGCCTACCCAAAGGCAAAGCTGGCTCAACGGAAACGGTAGCCGATGAAGTCATCGTGTAACTGTCAAGCTTCTGTCCAGCCATATTGTACACATTGATGCAGCCTCCTTGCCATCCTTGGAACGAATTGGTCGTCATGATGATCTTCCACTGACAGGTAGGACCGACCAACACCTTCATCACATTGGCGTGTTTTCCGACGCGTTCATTGGCCACGGCATATACTGCATAATGGTAAACATCATAGCGCGGCACATCGGCATCTTCAATTTCCATGGCTGCACCAGGGACGACATCAGTCAAAGTCGCAACAATTTCATTGTCGCGAAGCACCACAACTTGCTCTATGGCATTCAAAGGCGTGCCGTCAAGGGTGGTAGTTGGATTCGTCCAACTGAGGTGTACTTTCAAATCGGTGTCGGAAGTGGGAACTGCCGTGAAGTCGGTCGGCAGGGAAGGCGTTTGGTTGTAGACCCAAGCGGGAACAAAGTTGAACATGGCATCGGCGGGATGTGTGTAAGGCGCATCGTCAATGAGATACCAGCCATCGGAGCTACCGCCCCAACCCAAATTGAAGTGGAACATGTCGTTGTCATCATAGCCATCGCAAACGAAAGCATGGCAACCATCATTTTCACAGCCGCCATAATACATTGGCCAGCCCATGTCGAACTGCTCGCGCACCATGGTCTTCCAAATCTCGGTCTCAAAGTCATTGCGCGAGAGTTGTACGTTGGCATCACAATAGTCGAAATAAGTATGCATAACGCTTGGGATGGTGCCCGAACCGCCACCGCTACCGTCGGGACCATAACCCATATCAATGGTCACGCCGCAATGGAAGCACAAGGTGCCAGTGGCGAGTTTCTCAGCCTCGGAGGAATTGCTGTTCAACGTATTGGGCATATTGTCCCAATCATATTCGGTGTTGCCGAAGTCAGCGCAAATCTCGCCATAATCCTCATGAATGTAACAATGGCTGCCGTTGCCTTTGGAGGGATAAGCCCAAAAACGCATCAACTGCGACATCGCCGTGGCGAGACAACCCACGTAGGTATGTCCGCCCGAACCAGCTGGGTCTTCTGGGCAGCAATAGTTGTAAGGATAATCCTGGTTCCATTGGGTCTGACAGAAATAGCCCGTGCCACGACCGCCGTGACGCGAGATGAGACGTCCATGCTGAAGCACGGAGTTCCATTCCGCAGCCACATCAGGAGTAGCGACCGCATGACGTAATTGCAACATACACTCTGCCACGCCATCCAAATAATAAGTCAACGCGGGCGGGATATTGGAAGCATCAAAGGCCGACTGGTCAGAGTAACCGATGACAGGGCGGTGCGCATCGTCGCCTGCGATGATGACGAAGGCATGGTCGCCCACATTGAACACAAAGAACGCCTCATCCTGACCTGTATAAACGAGTTGCGGCAGGGCGCGTTCCACTGCAAATTGCGTTGTGGCGAATTTCTGAGCCGCAGTCAAAGCGAGACTGCGGTCAATGGGTTTGGCTTGAAGATTCATTATGCTGACAATCAGCACAAAAAGAGATAAGAAAAGCTTTTTCATTTCAGACAATGTTTCATTTTGCCTGCAAATGTAGCATTATTTTCTTAAAAATATATCCACCACCTTATTAAATGCTTCCGCATTCTTGTTCGCCACAAAATGATCGCCTTCGATGATGTTCATCTGCGCATTAGGCAAACTCTTGTAAATAAGCCTTGTATGCGATTCCTTAATCATATCTTTCGTGCCAGCTACTACCAAGACAGGCATGGTCAGGCGAGCCAATTCGGCTGGCTCGATGTGGGGCTCGTTCACCATCAGGCCGAGCATCTCAGCGTTTCGTTTGGCTTGCTCAGATTTCCCGGAAAACAACTTTGCAATACGATAGCCGAGTTCGATAGGCCATTGATACAAAGGCTTCACACCACTTGGGAAAAGGTTGGCACCGTCCACAATCATCTTGTCGACCCGCTCTGGATACTTCAATGCAAAAGTCAAGGCGATGTTGCCACCATCAGAGAATCCGAGGAGGACGGCTTTTCCGATACCTTTCTCGTCCATGAAATCGTGCAAGTCCTCACCGAATTGTTTAATCGTGAACGGTTTCTCCCCTCTCGGTGATTGACCATGACCACGAGTATCCAAAGCGATGACATGGTATTGTTTTGAAAAATACGCAATTTGGTGTTCAAAGTAATCGCAGCTCTCACCGTTTCCGTGGAGCAAAATCAGCGGTTGGCCTTGGCCTTGTTCAACATAGTGAAGTTGGATTTCAGTCATGGCTCATGTATTTTTGGCGTTCCTCGGTTGTGAATTTCTCAATGGCATACCGCAACATGGTGCGAGGCATGGTTGTATATCGCTTCGACAACCAATCTTTCAGGCGTTGCTCATCGCGCTTGCCCGCTTCGCGAAGGAGCCAGCCAACGGCCTTCTGCAAGAGGTCGTGCAAAGGTTGTGGCTTTTCTAAAAAGATGTCAGCGATGGCATAAGTGTCATCCACTTGCCCATGGCGTATAAACTGCATGGTGCTCACCATGCCGATGCGTTGCTCCCATATCGTCTTGCCATCCCGGGCAAGGTCGTAGAGCAAAGCTCTGTCCTTGTCCAAAAGCCAGGTTCCAAGCAATTCGTAACAGGAGAGGTCGACCAAATCCCAGTTGTTGATGAACTCAGTATGCGTCAAATAGAAGTCAATGCATTGTTGCTGCAAGGTTTTGTCTTTCTTGGCGTGCTTGAAGATTTGCACCAAAGTCAACAAAGCGGCCAAACGGATTTCGTGATATTCGGAACAGATGCAGGTTTCCAAATCCTCAAACGAGGTCTCTTGCCAGCATTGCTGCACCACGTCGCGGGTAGTCGGCACTTTAATTCCAAGGAACTTGTCGCCTTCGCCGTATTGTCCCTTCCCCGTCTTGAAGAAACGCGACAGGTTGACAGCTTGCTCCGCATCTTGTCGGGCGAGAATTTCATTATAAAGTTTACAACTCATGACTTTTTCTTTTTAATGCCCAACACGCACCACCTGACAAATGGAATCCGACGTAAAATTTCATAAATCAACGGCGATAAGATCATCACTGCAAAGAAGAGGATCACGTACATCATCCAAGGAGCCAACGAAGTGTGGTATTTCATCATATAGCCCAACGATGCAATCACCAGGTAATGAACAATATAAATACCGAAACTCGACTGGGTCATATATCCAGCAAAGGCTCCCGTACGATTGAAGCGCGCCTTGAACCATGCCATCATGGCGAGGCACATCAGCCAGCCATAAAGGCAGTTGAGTGGGCTACCCAGATACTGAGGCGAAGTGTTGTCCTGCCCAAAGGTGGTGATGATTAGGACCATGCCAGCAACGACGGAACATGCCAGCAACGGTATCCAAGCCTTCTCGAGTTTCTCTTGCACTTCGTCGTGCGAGAACACGAAATAACCCAGCAGGAAAGGAACCAAATAGAAAAGAGGCTTATACAAGTTCAAGAGGCCGTCCAACGATTCGGGTCGAGGATTCTTGACGAGCGTTTGCTCACCAACCCAAAACAGCACACCCAGCAGGATGATGACAACAAGGTTGGCCTTCCCACACCAATTCCAGAATCTGTCTTTTCTGTCTATCGCCCGCGCCAAAAGCAACACAAGGCAAAGCAACCACAACACCTGGATGAACCACAGCGGACCCGTGCCGCTTATGGCCATCATGAAATACTTTGCTATTGCGGGCACACCATCAAATACACCTTGCCTTGAAGCCACAACGGTATTGAAATAACCAACCATCCAATGGAACACAAAAAGACCTATCGTGCCTGGCACCAACAGCTTTCTGGTGCGAGCCTTGAACCACTCCTTGGTGGATTGCTTTTCTAAGGCATAGCGCGCGCTGATGCCAGCAAGCAAGAAAAGGAGGGGCATGAACCAAGGATAGAGTATATACATGACAACATCCTGGTACTGCTTATACTGTGGGTATTCACCAAAGCCGCCAACACCACCGAAGACACCTTTGTTGTTATAGAAATAAAATACATGGTAAAACAACACCAAAAGCACCGTCACCCAACGGAGATTATCGATCCAATGCTTACGCTCCATTATTTGCCCTCCCCTAACATTTCATCAATTTTGTCCTGAAATATCTCCGTCTTCAAGACGGCCATGCCTCTTGAGTCACCAAGCACCAGTAAGCTATCGCCTGCTTTAATCTCGTAAACCTCGCGAGCCTCCTTGGGGATGACAATCTGACCCCGCTCGCCCACCTTCACCACACCGAAGATGTATTTGTCGTTTTCTTTAAGCATAATTATTTTGATTTGTGTGAAAATTCATATTTTGCTGCAAAAGTAGGAATTTTATGTCAAATCAAAGATTTTTATTTGAAAAAAAACACCATTCATTTCCTCCATACTTTTCATAGAAAGCAATTTTGATTATTTTTGCACCCAAATTAATCCTATCAAAATGAAAAAAGTATCCCTCCTCCTCATTCTGGCCTTGAGCACTTTGTTTGCCATGGCCCAGAGCGGACGCATCGACTTGCGCCACGAAACGAAGGCTGAAATCACAAGTAGCGAGTTTGCCAAACTCACCGCTGTGTTCAGCTATGGCTCCATTGAGAGCATTGAAGTCAATACCGAAAAAGGCATGTTCTCCGAAATCGCCATCGAAGGCACCTATGCCGCTGGCGAAATCGGCTCGCCCGAGTTACCTGCCTCACACCAACTCTTGGCCGTGCCTTTTGGCGCCACGCCTCGCGTCAATGTAATCAGTTACACGACAACTGACTATAGTTTATCTGACCATGGGATTGGCACCATCTTGCCCCATCAGCCTTCTGTCCGCAAGGACCAGAATGTCGATGAAGTCGAGTTTGTGTACAATGCCTCAGCTTACCAAACCCGCAGCCTCGCCTCGGCTCCGGCAGCCACTATTGAGGTACAAGGCACCATGCGTGGCATCCGCATCGGCTCGCTGGTCATCAACCCTGTGAGCTATAATCCTGCCTCCAACACCTTGCGCGTTTTCAACGATATTGAAGTTGAAATCAGCTTTGACGGCGCCGACCGTGCTGAGACCGAGCGCATGCTGCTCAGCACTTACAGCCCCTACTTCGACATCGTCTACAAGCAGATGTTCAACTACCGTCAAATCATGGACGTGTATGACGATCACCCGGACCTCATGGCCTATCCCGTTCACATGATTGTCATCACACCCCAAGACTATATCAGTGCCTTACAACCTTGGATTAACTGGAAAATCCAGAAAGGCTTCGATGTGAATGTGGTGACCACAGCACAAGCTGGCAGCAACTACAACGCCATCCAGTCCTATGTGCAGAACCTCTATAACACAGGTGTCAGCCAAGGCGCCACGCCGACTTTCGTTATCCTTGTCGGCGACACAGGACAAATCCCTGGAAAAACCAGTGGCAATGCCACCCAAAAAGTGACTGACCTTTATTACGGCTCCGTCGATGGCGACTACTTCCCCGACATGTTCTACAGCCGCATGTCAGCCGAAAATACCAACCAAGTTACGGCCATCGTCAACAAGATTTTGCAATACGAGCAATACACCATGCCCGACCCAAGCTACCTCAGCAATGTGACCCTCATCGCTGGATGGGACAGCTATTGGAACCCACGCATCGGTCAGCCCACCATCAACTACGCCACCACCTATTATTATAATACGGCCCACGGCTTTAATCAGGTGAACACCTACCTCCAACAAGGTCAATATACAGGTTGTTATAATACCCTGAACACGGGCGTAGGTTTCATCAACTACACTGCCCATGGTGCTGAAACTAGCTGGTCCGACCCGTATTTTACGGTTTCTAACGTCAACGCATTGACCAACACAAACAAATACTTCCTGGCTATGGGCAACTGCTGCCTGACGGGTAACTTCGGCTACAGCCAGCCCTGCTTCGGCGAGGCTATGCTTCGTGGCGAAAACAAGGCCGCTTATTCCTACATTGGTTCCTGCCCCGTGACCTATTGGTATGAAGACTATTACTTCGGTGTGGGTGCCACAACGGTCATGAACCAGACCCCCACTCAGCAAAACAGTGCCACAGGCGTTTACGACGGCATCTGGATGGACGACACCTACAACACAGTTTCGTCCATCACCTTCCTTGGCAACATTGCAGTCTGCTATGCCCATGCAGGAAACTATCAGACCAGTACCACCCCGCTTTATTATTGGCAAGCCTACCATGTGCTCGGCGATGGTTCCATCATGCCCTATCGCGTGAATCCTACGCCCAATACCGTTAGCCACGCATCCACTATTCCAGCTGGAGCCACCTCCTTCCAAGTGAGCGCACAAGCGGGCTCATACGTGGGTATCTCGCAAAACAACGTGCTGAAAGGCGCAGCCTTGGTGCCTGCCTCTGGTTCGGTCAGCGTGCCTGTCAGCGGTATCAGTTCGGGACAGGTACACATCGTGGTCACCAAGCCACAACGTCAGCCTTACATCCAAGACATTACCGTGGGCGGCGCTCCTCAATCCTACACCATTAATGTGTCGGCCAACCCGAGCAACGGCGGTACCGTTACTGGTGGCGGCTCCTACAACCAAGGCCAATCATGCACTGTCACGGCAACAGCCAACAACGGATTCTCTTTCACCAACTGGACAGAGAATGGCAATGTGGTCTCCACCCAAGCCAATTACACCTTTACAGTCACTGGTAACCGCACCTTGGTGGCCAACTTCCAAGCCCAGCAGCAAAATTACACCATCACCGTTTCGGCTAACCCGAGCAACGGTGGCACCGTCACTGGCGGCGGCTCTTATCAGCAAGGGCAACAATGCACCGTACAAGCCACGGCAAACACGGGTTACACCTTCACCAACTGGACGGAGAACGGCAACGTGGTCTCCTCCAATGCCAATTACACCTTCACAGTGACTGGCAACCGCACCTTGGTGGCCAACTTTACACAGCAACAGTTCACCATCACTGCTACTGCTAACCCGAGTAACGGCGGAACTGTGACAGGTAGCGGCACTTACACTTACGGTCAATCCTGCACTCTGTCGGCAACACCTGCAACGGGTTACACTTTCCTGCGCTGGACTAAGAACGGATCGCAAGTCAGCACCAATGCCACCTATACCTTTGTCGTAACTGAATCGGCGACATACGTGGCCCAATTACAAGCCCAAAGCTATTACGTTGCCACCAACTCCAATCCGAGCAACGGCGGCACCACAAGCGGCAACGGACTGTATTCTTATGGGGAAACTTGCACCGTGACTGCCACACCTGCCACGGGATATGACTTCGTGAACTGGACGGAAAACGGTAGCGCCGTCTCTACAGAGGCCAGCTATAGCTTTACCGTCACGGGAGGTCACAACTTGATAGCTAACTTCACTCTGCAAGCCTTTGAAATCAATGCCATCGTCAACCCTGTTGCTGGTGGCACCACTACGGGTAGCGGCACATACCATTATGGCGACCATGTAACGGTGACCGTAGTGACCAACGAAGACTACGCCTTCGAAAACTGGACCGAAAACGGCGAGGTTGTCTCGGTAGAAAAAGAGTACACTTTCATTGCCACAGAAAACCACAACCTTATTGCCAACCTCCAGCATACTGTAGGTATCGGCGAACAAGGCATTCATGCTCTTGTCATCTACCCCAACCCGGTCAACGACAAGCTGACTGTTATGGCAGAAGGCACCCTCGGTACCGTTGAAATCTACAACCTTATGGGTGCTTTGGTCTATAGCCAAAAAGACTGCTCCAACAAGGTGGAAATCAACACCACCGACCTGCCCACAGGCATCTATTTCATCCGCCTTACGACCGACCAAGTTTCTGAAACCAGAAGGTTTGTGAAGGAATAATTCGGATTACTTAACTTTGAAACCGACCGTCTATAGATTCCCAAGGGAATGACATAGACGGTCGGTTTCGTTATAACCAGGCTTTATCGATAGTTTTATTTCAATCAGTTCCTGAAATGGTAGGTTGTGCCGCCGCTCGGCTCTGGTTGACAATCCAAACGCCAGCGAAGACCAGCACCATGGCTACCAGTTTCTTCCATGTGATATGGTCCAGGCCAATGATTATGCTAATAATTGTAGCGACAATCGGTTGCACATAATTATACATACTAACCAAAGTGGGACGCAACCGCTTTTGTCCGACAGGAATCAGGAAATAGGCCACAAAAGTGGCAAAAAACACCACATACGCCACTTGCCAAAGCACCTTGCTTTCCATTTGCCCAAAAGGCAAGCGAAAGAAATGCCGCGCATTGAACGGCAGTGCCACCAGCATGGAAAACAAAAACATCCACTTCATAAATGTAACCACGTTGTATTTCGAGATCAGCGGACGAAAGATACCGAGATATAAAGCAAAAGTCAAACCATTGAGTATGGTAAGAATGATTCCCAAAGGCTTGGTCTCTGATGCTCCGCCCCCCAAGCCAACCGAATTGAATATCAAAATGAGAACCCCCACCAAACTCACCAAAACGCCACCGACTTTCTTTCCCGTGATAGGCTCTTTCAAGGCAACGGCAGCCACAAACATGGTCATGATGGGTGTGCAAGTGTTGGTGATGCTCAAATCAATGGAGGTCGTCATGGTGATGGCCTTCAGGAAACTCATCTGTGTGAGGAAGAGGCCTAGCATGGAAGCCACAAAGATTTGCAGCATGTCTTTCAGTGGCACCTTCTCCTTGGGCATGAAAAGCGACAAGAGCCAAAACAAAATTGTGGCTCCAGTCGCTCTTAGGCAAAACAAGTCCAAGGGTGTCAACACGTGTGCATTGGAGATATTCTTGCAACACACAATGTTGAACCCGAAGATGCAATAGGCACCGAAACAAGCGAGGTGCCCGATGAGTGTAGACTTGTTATTCAATCCAGTAGACGTAATTCTCCTTGCGCGGACGGGCTTCGGGATAGTCGCCCTTCACGTAACCGAGGATGCAGTTGCCGATGCCGACATACTTGCTGGTATCGATGCCCAGTCCAGCAAGGATGGCCTTGCCTTCTTCGGTCTCGAAGACCTCTTTGGCACGGTGAATCCAGCAGGAGCCAAGGCCTTTGGCATGGGCAGCATTAAGCAGGTTGCCCATAACCAACGAGCCATCTTCCTTCCATGTCATGGCAGCAGTGCTATCGGCCAAGACCACAAGCACTACTGGAGCGCCATAGAAGGGGTCGTTGTCAGCACCCATTACACCGGCGTTGAGGCGGCTGAGCTGGTCGCGCACCTCACGGTTGGTGACGGCGATGATGATGGGAGCTTGACGGTTCATGCCCGTGGGGGCATAGGTGCCCGCCTTGCAGATTTCCTCAATGACTTCACGCGAAGGTACTTCTTCGGTGTAGCTGCGCACACTGCGGCGCGTCAGCAGGTCTTGCATGGTGTTATTCATAGTCGTTTCTTGTTTTGTGTTCTCGTTGGAACTTGTTTCCTTTTTGCAGCAACCGCAGACAAGCATGGTCAGCGCTGCGAAGATAAGTGTAAACTTTTTCATATTAATACAGTTAGGCGGCAAAAGTACGGATAATTTTCGCAATTTTGCAGCCCCAAATTGGAAATGATGCAAAAAATAAAAAGTTACGTCTTACCCATCGCCATTGTTTTGGGTTTATTGCTGCACGATTATTGCGCGGCCTTCAGCGTGGTGGTGCCCTATATCATTTTCACCATCCTGCTGCTGACATTCACGGCAGTAGACATCACCAAACTGAGATTCAAGCCGTTGTTCATCTGGATCATCCTCTTCCAAGTGGGGGTGAGTTTAGGTGGCTATGCTTTGCTTAGACTATTGAACGTCAACGAAATCATTGCGGAAGGCGTGCTTATTGGAGTTTTGTGTCCCGTGGCTGCTTCGGTAGCTGTAGTGAGCACCATGCTGGGTGCCGACCGCAACACGGTGACTTCCTATTCCATCATCGGCAACTTGATGGTATCTGTCGTAGCCCCTATTTATTTTTCTTTTATCGGGGTAAATCAAGACATTCCCTTTCTCGAATCCTTTCTGCACATCCTGAGGCGTATCGGCACAGTCATTGGACTGCCGTTCGTTGTAGCATTGGCTCTTCAACTATGTTGGCCCAAAGCCAACAAAGCCTTAAGCCGCTACAAAGGCTTGGCCTTCTACTTTTGGGCTGTGGCCTTGTTTCTCACTTTAGGCCAAACCATTCATTTCATCTTCCTCAACGGCAAGGGCAATTGGGGCAGCATCATTTGGCTCGGCATCTCGGCCTTACTGTTCTGTATCATCCAATTTGGTTTGGGTAAATGGATTGGGCACAAATACGGCGACACCATCGCAGGTGGGCAACTGCTCGGGCAGAAAAATTCGGCCATGGGCATTTGGATGGCCAACCATTACTTGCATCCTTTGGCCTCGGTATTTTTGGCTTTCTATTCCGTATTCCAGAACTTGTTCAATAGTTGGCAGATCTGGTATTACAACAAAAAGAAAAAAGCCTAAAAACAAAATCGACCGACTATGTCATTCCTGAAGGAATCTATAGTCGGTCGATTTTTGTAAATCTCAAGCTTTACAGCTGGCTATAAGGAGGCGAGAAGGTATCGCCTAAGCTGACATCGCCAGTGCTGAGGCCTTTCTTCAGCCAACGCGAGCGTTGGGCAGAAGTGCCGTGATTGAAGGTCTCAGGCATGGTGCGACCGTAAGCCTGCTTTTGCAAGTAGTCGTCACCAATTTTTGCAGCAGCATTGAGGGCTTCCTCAATATCACCGTCTTCCAACGAGCCGAACATCTTGTTGTCGTTGTAAGCCCAAACGCCTGCAAAAAAGTCGGCCTGCAACTCAAGACGTACACTGATTTCATTTGATTGTTTTGTGTCGCGGCCATATTGCGCCATCTGTTGGTGCGCCTGACCCAAGATGCCAAGCTGGTTCTGAACATGATGACCCACCTCATGGGCAATAACGTAGGCGTATGCAAAATCGCCATCGGCACCAATTTGTTTTCTCATGTTTTTGAAGAATTCCAAGTCGAGATAAACCGTTTCATCGGCAGAGCAATAGAACGGTCCACTTGCCGAAGTGGCATTGCCACAGCCCGAGTTGACGGCATCACTGAAGATGACCATCTTGGGAGGTTGGTAGGTGCGTCCCATCTTCTGGAACTCTTTTGCCCACACGTCTTCGGTACCAGCGAGAATGCGCTTGCAGAAGGTCATAAGTTCCACATCGACTTCGCTGTAATCCTTGCCGTCTTCGACATATTCGGTGCTCGTACCTGGTTGCATTTGCTCCATGACAGCACTGGGGTCACCGCCCAATAAACTGATTATCAAATAAATAATAATACCGCCAATACCGATACCACCGGCTGCGGCAACAGTTCTTTTCCCTCTGCGGTCTTCCACATTGGTACTTTCTCTGCGTCCTTCTAATTTCATGATGATATAATTTTAGGATTAATAATGGCACAAAAATAGGAAAAAACCTGAAAACAATTCCGTTTTTCCGAAAAATCCGTAATTTTGCCTATTTCTATATCATCTTCAAACTTTGAATCTTTGACTATAAATCTTTAAAATCCAAATCCCATGAAAGCTTTCGTTAACGACACAGAAGTGCGCACCTATTATGGCGCCAAAGTGAAATCTGTTGTGCTTGCCTATTGCAGAGCCAACAACTTGCCGCTCAAATTGGACGACATCGAAGTAAAAGATGCCTACGGCAACGTCATCGACTTGGACGGTTCGCTGCGGGCCAATTCGAAAATCTTCGTCAAATTCTAAGGCTATGAAGAAACTGTCCAACATCCTTTTGGCAACCCTGTTTGCCATGCTTTTCCTTGCTGCATGCCAGCCTAAGGAGCAAAAAATCTATGTCGTTTCGACCAACGACATGCATGCCAACATCGACAACCTCCCGCAGATGGCTGCACTTATCGACAGCCTTCGTGTGTTGTATCCCGACCTGTTGTTGTTCGGTGCCGGCGACAACCGCTCCGGCAACCCCATCAACGACCGCTATGTCGAACCCTGCCGCCCCATGTACGAGCTGATGAATGCCATCGGCTTCGACCTGTCCACTTTCGGCAACCACGAGTGGGACGGCGGCCCCATCGCCTTGCGTAACGCTTTAGGCTGGGCCAAGTTCCCCTTTGTCTGCGCCAACGTCACCTTCGATGACACCTTACAGATGCCCAATGTCTATCCCTACAAGATTTTTGAACGTAACGGCTTGAAAATCGGCGTCATCGGGGGCATCCAAGTGGGCGAAAACGGTATCCCCGATTTTCACCCGAAGAATGCCGGAGGTTCGCATTTCCGTCCCTTCACTGAGGTATTGCCCGAGTATTTACCCCAACTCCGCAAGGAATGCAATGCGGTGTTTCTCCTCACCCATTATGGCTTTGAAGACGACATGGAGACTGCCGCCAAATTCCCGGAAATCGATGCTATCTTTGGCGGTCACTCCCACACCCGCGTGGCCGAAAAGCAACTCGTCGGCAACGTGATGGTCACCCAAGCCGAAGCTAAAGCCAAATACGTGACATTGAGCACTTTCACCTTTCGCAATGGCAAAATCGTAGACAAGGACATGCAGCTTCTTTCCGTCAAGGAATTCCCCAAACGCAATGAAAAAGTACTTGCCATGGTCAAGCAATACAACAGCGACCCGTATTTCTCGACCGTAATCGGCAACAACCTAACGCCTGTCAACAGCTACGAATCGCTCGGTTGCTTTATGACCGATGTCATCCGTTACATGACCGACTCCGAGATGGGCTTCCAAAACCCAGGTGGTGTGCGCTTCGACACTCTCTCCGTGCGCCCCGTGACCATCAAGGACATTGCCGCCCTCGACCCCTTCGACAACGAAATCATCCGCTTCACCTTGACTGGCAACGAAATCATCAATCTGATCAAGTGCTGCTTCACCACCGATGGTGGCCCCATCTATTGCTCAGGCTGCTCTTATAAATATAAGGTGGACGAAAACGGTGAGATGACCGACGTCAGTGTGACTTTGGAAAACGGTAAGCCATTGGATATGAACGCCAAATACAACATTGTCATGAACAGCTATATGGCCTCGGTGTTCGACTTCGAACATGAGGACGATGGCGCAACCACCTTCCGCACCTCCAACGAACTGACCCTGGAATATCTGGCACAACATCCCGACATGAATTATGGAAACGTCTCTCGGGTAACGGAGGAATGATTTTTGGCACGATTTTGGTAAAGTGATGCGTTGAACTACAAAACGAAGTCTAACCCTATAAAAAATCACCACTATGAAAGCCAAGAACATCCTGATGAGCATCCTGTTGGCAATGGGATCCATCGCAGCAAAAGCAGCCGGTTATCCACCCGAACTCGCCTTGGTCTCACAGCCCGTGATGGTGTATAACTACAACTCTATCACGGTCTACTACGACGTGGAGAACATCGGCGACTACACCTATAGGGGTTACGTCTCCCTTTATCTCGACCCCGACTATGGCTACAACTATGCCGAGAAATACGTCAGAGTGTATCCTGGTCGCATCAAGAGAATCGCCATCGACATCCCGATGCACCGCATCGACAGAAGACGTGCCTTTACCATCATGCCTTACTACGAGCTTGGCGATGAGCTCTACAGCTTCACCACCTTCGAATACTTTGACCCCATCAGCTTCTACTGGGATGGGCCGCGCACCGAGCGCTGGGTGGTCATCACCGTACCTCCTCGCCCACACTACTACCACCGTCCTGGCACCTACCGCTACTACTATGACGGCTACCGTCCGCCGATGCCGCCTCCCGGACACGGTCCCGGAATGCCCCCGCCGATGAATCCTAAGTACCACACCTATGGTTACCACTACAACAACGGCGGTTATCCTGCGACTCACAACGAGTGGACGGAACCCGCGCCTGGCAACAATGAGCCCGCCCCTTCAGCCACGGTCAGACCGAAAGCCAACGGAGGCAGCATGAGCTCGGGAAGCTACAACAGCGGTACTTCATCGACAGGCTCTGGAAACAGCGGCTCAGTATCCGGAAGCAATGGAGGCTCGAATAGCCTCCGCCCGAAAGTCGACAACGGGTCTACGACAGGCTCAACTTCAGGCCACAACTCAAGTGGTACCAGTTCGTCAAGCGGACGCACCGGCAACGGCACCAGCACCCGCCCGAACACCAACAGCAGCTCAAGCGGTCGCACGGGAACGACAGGCTCCTCAAGCGGACGAGTGAACAACTCGAACGACAACAGCCGCCCCAGCGGCACTAGCGGGAGCTCAAGCGGCAGAGTGAACAACTCCAGCAGCAACACCCGCAGCAGTGGCAACAGTGGAAGCTCAAGCAGCCGAGTCGGCAACAGCAACAGTGGCAACACGCGCAGCAGCGGTAACAGCTCGTCGAACAGCAGCTCTACCAGAAGCTCAAGCTCCAACAGCCGCAGTGGCTCAGGCAGCGGACGCAGATAACTAAACAAGAACAAATGATACGGATAAAAAGAGGGTGTGCCAATACTGACACACCCTCTCGCCATTATGAAGATAAAAAAACAACTGTTTTCATACTGGTTTACCCACACTTAGAATATCCGCAGTTACGGCAATGCTTGCAGCCGTCCTCAAAGACGAGCTTCTCGCCGCAGGTGGGGCATTTTTCTTTCTCGTCGACCATGCCGTCAGGAACGTATTTCTTTAAGGCTCGTGCTATGCCATTCTTCCAAGTGTTGATACTTTCTTCCTCCACGTTGAGATTCTGAACCAATTCAATCACATATTGGATGGGCATGCCATGACGCAGAATACCTGAAATCAGCTTGGCATAATTCCAATACTCCTTGTCAAATGAGCGCGACAGGCCTTGCATCATCACATCATAACCGTCTTTATCAGTGTAACGGAAGTCATAACGCGTGGCTTCACCTTTAATCTTTTCCTTGATAATAACGCCTTTCTCGACGTATGGCGGCAAGAAAAAGTCTTCGGCTTTGCCCAAGAAAATTTCGTAAGGTTTGCCATGCAGTTTGCCGACGAAAGCAATCCATTTCTCGTAGTTGTTTTGGAAACGGACCACATCACACTCCAACTCTTTAGGTCTGGGCGGGGCGGAGTTTTCGTGAATATCGTCAGGGCGAGCACCGTCTTGAGCCTCCAACTTCTTCTCCTCTTTCTTCTCGTCCTTCGAGACCAACACACCATCGCGTGAGCCATCACGGTAGATGGTCATGCCTTTGCAGCCGCTCTCCCAAGCTGTCATATAGATTTGACTGACAAGCTCCTCCGTCGTCTCCTTAGGCACGTTTACGGTAACACTGATGCTATGGTCGACCCATTTCTGCATCGCGCCCTGCATCCTTACTTTGTTCACCCAATCGATGTCATTGGCAGTGGCTTTGTAATAAGGTGACTTGGCGATGACAGCGTTGAGTTTCTCATCGTCATATTGCAGCACCTCATCCACATTATAGCCGTTCACCTCAAGCCATGTGATGAACTTATGGTGGAACACATTGTATTCCTCGAACGAGTTACCGGTCACATCGGTGAAGGTGACATGGACATCCTTGTCGTTGGCGTTCACCTTACGGCGGCGCTTGTAAGCCACCATGAAGACAGGCTCAATACCCGATGTGGTCTGGGTACAGATGCTGACAGTGCCAGTCGGGGCGATGGTCAACATGGCGATATTGCGGCGACCAACGCGGCACATCTTCTGGTAAAGGTCTTCATCCAAGGCACGCAGGCGCTTGATGAAGGGGTTGTTCTCCTCGCGCTTGGCATCGTACATCGGGAACTTGCCACGTTCTTCAGCCAAGTTGACGGATGAACGGTAAGCGTTGTAAGCCAATAGTTTCTGTATCTCAGTAGAGAAGGCAATGGCTTCGTCGGAAGCATATCGTTTGCCCAAAGCGGCCAGCATGTCACCCTCGGCAGTGATACCGATACCCGTGCGACGACCTTGCAGACACTTCTCCTTGATGTTCTTCCACAGGTTGACCTCAGTGCGTTTCACCTCGTCGTCCTCGGGGTCAGAGGCAATTTTGGCCAAAATGGTGTCCACCTTCTCTATTTCAAGGTCAACGATGTCGTCCATCATGCGCTGAGCGATAGCCACATGCTTCGAGAACAGTTGGTGGTTGAAGCGAGCTTCAGGCGTGAAAGGACGGTCGACATAACTGTAGAGATTGATGGCCAACAGACGGCAGCTGTCGTAGGCACAGAGCGGAATCTCTCCGCATGGGTTGGTGCTCAAAGTCTTGAAACCGAGGTCGGCATAGCAATCGGGGATGGACTCGCGGATGATGGTGTCCCAGAACATCACACCAGGTTCTGCCGACTTCCATGCATTGTGGATGATTTTGTTCCACAAGGCTCGGGCATCAATCTCTTTAGTGTATTTCGGTGTCGGGGAATCAATAGGATATTGTTGAATGAAAGGCTTGCCTTCTTTGACGCACTGCATGAACTCATCCGTGAGACGCACCGACACATTGGCGTTGGTGATGCGACCCTCAGTCATCTTGGCATCGATGAAAGCTTCCGAATCGGGGTGTTTGATGCTGATGCTCATCATCAAGGCACCGCGTCGACCATCCTGAGCGACTTCCTTCGTTGAGTTGGAAAAGCGCTCCATGAAGGGAACGACACCTGTGGAAGTCAAGGCACAGTTTTTGACCGGGCTGCCAGCGGGACGGATATGTGACAGGTCGTGACCCACACCACCACGGCGTTTCATCAGTTGCACCTGCTCCTGGTCGGTCTTCATGATGCCACCGTATGAGTCGGAGTTGCCGTTGTTGCCGATGACAAAGCAGTTCGACAAGGAAGAAATCTGGAAAGAGTTGCCTATGCCAGCCATGGGACTGCCCTGCGGCACGATGTAACGGAAGTCCTTCAACACCTCATAAATATCCTCTTCCTTCATAGGGTTGGGATAACGCCGTTCGATGCGGGCAATCTCGCGGGCAATACGATGGTGCATCTCATCGGGAGTAAGCTCGTATGTGTTGCCATCGCTGTCCTTCAGAGCGTATTTGTTGGCCCACACGTCACCCGCCAAGGCATCACCATGGAAATAATCCTTGGCAGCGGCTTTTACCTCCTCAATAGGATGGGCATGGTATTCGATCGTCGGCTTTTCTTCGGCAACAGACTCTTTCTGCATCTCTTGAGGCACGGCTTTGTCAACCACTTGCACCTCGTCCTGACGTTCAATCTGTTCCGCGGCAAAAGTGGCGTTTTTCCGCGATTCGATGATCTTGTCATATGGATTGGCTTCCGGTTGAACAAGCTGCACTTCCTCAAGGCTGCTAAACAAGTCTCCCTCAAATTCCTTTTGAGTATGATTTGATTTCATCTTCCTAATAATTATTGAGTTACAAGCAAAAGCAACAAAATTCCACTCGTCCTTTTTCAACTTGCGAAATTAGCAAAGAAAGAGGTATCCCGCCTGAAAAAATCGCTTTCTCGGGCAGTTATTTATCAACAATCACTGTTGATAAATTTTTCCTTTTTGATAGTCAAAAGGATATGGAAAAACGACAAAAAATGGCACGCTGCAGGGACGTTTTTTTAAACATCTCTACATGAGGATATCAGTTTTTCAGCTGTTCCATGGCAAAGGCATACGCGCCAATAGCCACTGCTGAGGATGTGCCGAGCTTGGTAATGCCAACACCGACGCGCTTGGTCGGGTCATACCATACCGACTGTTCACTGAAGGGCACTTTGACCATCTTTCCCAACTTTTCGGTGAAGCGAATCATGTCCTGTGCATCCATTAGGTTATAAGCTTCGGTCTCCATTCGGCTGAATGAGTGACCATCCTTGAGGCCAGTAAAGGGCTCGTTCATCTTTTTGATTAGCATGGGCATGAAGACAGGCCAAGCTCCTGACAGACCACCGCCGATGACGATGATGCCATCGATGAGCGAAATGGCGTTGGCCAACACATCGGCCAAGGCTGTGGCCATTTCATTCCACGACTTCAAGGCTGCTTCCTTGTCGCCAGGCAGCTGTCCCATGGCTATCTTGTAGATGTCATAGGGATGCGGTGTTTTGTCGAACTCGATGCCAGCCTCGCGGCCATACACGCGGCGCACGGCACGGATGCTGATGCTGTCTTCGGCACTGGTGGTGGGGTAGAGCGGGTTGCGGTGACGGTTGATTTCACCGCCTGCCGAGTTGTCGCCGTTGAGCAACACCTTATTAATAACTATGCCGCCGCCAAAACCCGTGCCGATGGTGACACCTAACAGGTTCTTGTAGCGTTTCGGGTTGCGTTGCTGCTCAAGCAGTTTGTTCACTTCGGGCAGCAAGCCGTTTAGGGCTTCGCCGTAAGCAAACAGGTCGCCGTCGTTGTTGATGTAGACGGGCACATGGAATTCGTTCTCGAGCATGGCTTTCAGCGGCACTCCGCCTTGGAATGTGGGCAGGTTCTCCAAGTCGCCGATGATGCCGTTGGGATAATCGGCGGGACCAGGGAAGCAGAAGCTGATGGCTGCCGCCTTGGCACCACAGCGAGTCTCACATTCATGAAAGCCCGTGATGAGTTTCTGAAGCACTTCTTCCAGCGTGGGCGCTGCCGAAGGAATGGTGAAAGGTTCGATGATTTCGCGCCAGTCTTGCACGGCCGAAAACTTGAAGCCCGTGCCGCCAGCGTCGAGGATGAAGATGATAGGATTGTTATTCATGTTGTTTAGCTTTTAATGTCGGATTATAAAATTTCTCCACCCAAAGCACCCACATAAGGAAGATGACAAAGTAGAAAAACACCTTAAATATATAGTCATGTGCGATATGGAAACTGTTGGGCCAGGGTATCTGCATCATCAATATACCGCAGATACGAATGACATTCGTCCACTCGATGATGACCAACCCAATGGGGATATACCACAGTTTATGTTTCCATGGACCAGGAAAGAGCACCATGAGGAAAATCCAATGCATCCATTGCTTCAGGCTGGCACATTCCGGTGCGATGACGACTCGAGCCCAACCACCTTCGCTGTTTGTAGTAGCCAGCAATCTCGCCGAGGTAATCGTTGTCAAATCGATGTGGAAAACATGGTCGAGCACCCAACATGCTTGGCTATACAACATATTGACAGACCAGACCATAAGCTGGTTGACCCATTTCTCGACAGGCCAATAACCCAAGGCTTGCCACCCCAAATAGATGAAGTGGAAACTAATGATTAGCACGATAAACAACCCCACATTGACTGTGTTGCGATTCTTCGGATCTTTGCAATAAAATTTGATGTCCTTAAGATTCATGGACGAAAAATTTGGTGCGAAATTACGAAATAATTGAATTATCCGTACCTTTGCACCCAAAAATAATGGAAATATGGAAAATGACAGCATTACCACCCAAGTAACGGAAACGATACAAGACACCTCCGCACTCACTACGATGACCGAAAGTATCCAAAAACTGACCACGACACCCGTATCGGAATGGCTGCCCGATTTGGTGAAGACCTACCTTGTTCCATTAGGTCTAAAAATCTTAGCCGCCATCGTTGTACTACTTCTCGGTCGTTGGGTCATCAAGTTGGTCAAGAAATGGATGGCCAACGGGTTGATGAGCCGTCATGGCGATGCCACGCTCCATAGCTTTTTGTCGAACTTGGTCTCGGTGCTGCTCTATTTCATCCTGATTATCGCCATCATTGGCATTTTGGGCATCAACACTTCTTCGCTGGTGGCGCTGTTGGCCTCAGCGGGATTGGCTGTCGGCATGTCGCTCGGCGGCACCTTACAGAATTTCGCCGGTGGTGTGCTCATCATCATGTTCAGGCCGTTCAAGGTAGGCGACTTCATCGCCTCACAAGGCTACGAGGGCATAGTAAGCGAGATACAAATCTTCAACACCCATCTTCTGACCACCGACAACAAAGAAGTCATCTTGCCCAATGGCGCCCTTGCCACGGGCGTGATGACCAACTACTCGAAGCAACCAACACGCCGTGTCGACTGGGTGTTTTCCATCTCTTATGGCGACGACTACGACAAAGCCAAGACCGTCTTGCGATGGCTGTTGAACGCAGACCAGCGCATCCTAAAGTCACCAGAGCCTTTCATCGAACTGGGCAAGCTCAACAACAGCTCAGTCGACATCACCGTGCGTGCCTGGGTCAATTCGGCTGACTACTGGCCGGTGTTTTTCAGCATGAACGAAAAGGTGTACAAGACCTTCGCCACCGAGGGTTTGAACATCCCGTTCCCGCAAATGGACATTCATATGAGAAGTTGAACCTTGAAAAGTAAGGTGTTTGCAGTTTTTTTGATGCAATTTTTTCGGAAATGGGTTTTGAAACGAAAAAATTTGTATTTTTGCAGCCCGTTAGAAAAAAGACAAGTATAAATAATAAAGGATAAAGAGTCATGTCAAAAGTTTGTCAAATTACAGGAAAAAAGGTCATGCACGGCAACAATGTTTCTCACTCCAACAAGAGGACGAAGAGAACGTTTGAACCGAATTTGAAAATCAAGAAGTTCTATGTTCCGGAATGGGATGAATGGATTGTGCTGAAGGTCTCAGCCGCTGGCATGCGCACCATCAACAAGAAGGGCGTTTACCAAGCCATCATGGATGCGTCCGAAAAGGGCAACCTCGAACGTTGGTAATTTCATTGCCGATGTGAAATATCAGAGCTGCTGTGCCTTGCGCAGCGGCTTTTTTTGTTTGAACCTGCCTCAAATCGGACGCGTCAGATAATAATTCCTGACTATTTCAGTTATCCCTTCATGCGAACAAAGTTCATCCTCATATCATTATTGTTCTTTTCCCTGACAGCTATGGCCCAGCAGCTGCCTATTGGAACGGTCTATGGTAAGGTCATTGACGAGTTAGGTCATCCTATCGAGATGGCCAACGTGGTTGTCCCCGAACTGTTGGTGGGCTATACGACAGACTCAAGAGGCTATTATGAACTATCGTTGCTTTCGGACAGCACTTGGACCATCCATTTTTCCTTCATCGGCTATGAACAGAAGCAAACGACTGTACGTTTGAAGAAAGGCGAGAAACGGAAACTTGACATGGTGCTGCATTCCTCGTCCACGGTGTTGCCCGATGCCGTCATCAGCGACCGTGGCACAGAAGCCTCAAGCCTGACGCGCCTCAATGCCAAGCAAGCCACCTTGTTGCCTTCGATGGGCGGAGGCGTGGAAACCCTCATCAAGACCTTGCCTGGTGTGGTTTCGAACAACGAACTGAGCTCACAATACCGCGTTCGTGGAGGCAACTTCGACGAGAACCTGATTTATGTCAACGGCATCGAGATTTACCGTCCCTTCCTCGTCAGTTCAGGGCAGCAAGAAGGCCTAAGCTTCGTCAATTCCCAGTTAGTATCCAACATCGAGTTTTCGGCTGGAGGCTTCGCCGCAGAATACGGCGACAAAATGTCGTCTGTTTTGGACGTGACGTATAAAACTCCTAGCGAGACTGCAGCTTCATTAAATTTGAGTCTTCTGGGGGCCGAAGCCCACGTAGAAGGTGCAACGAAAAACGAAAAATTCAGCTATTTGGTTGGCGCACGATACAAAAACCCATCATTGGCTCTTGGCATGATGAGCACCAAGGGAGACTACAAGCCCAATTTCACCGATGTCCAGGCCTTGTTGGACTACAAGTTCAACGACAAGTGGGATTTGTCTTTCTTGGGTTATTTTTCCAAGAACCGTTATATGCTCGTTCCACAGAACGCCAGAATCAACGGTGGCACCTATGATTTCCCTTTCCAAGTGAACGTCTACTTCGACGGTCAGGAAATCGACGACTACACCACGGGGCTCGGTGCCTTGACCTTGTCGTACAAACCTAATAAAGACTTGAATCTGAAGTGGATTGCCTCAGCATACTCAACTTATGAGGTGGAAACCTTCGACATTCAGGAACAGTATTTCTTTGGCATCCGAAACACTTCTATCGGCTCGGAGAGTTTTGGCGAAGTCATCGAAAACCACGAAGTTGGCACCATGATCAAACATGCGCGCAACGGATTCTATGCCCAAGTCTACAACCTTGACCATAAAGGGCTTTATGCCTTCGACAACAGTCTGTTGAAATGGGGTATCCGTTTCCAGCACCAGGAAATAGACGATGTGGTGGACGAATGGCAGATGATGGATTCGGCAGGCTATACCCTCCCCCATGTCCCCGATGTGATTGGAGGCTATCCCGACGTGTTGCCCGAAATTGGCATGGACTTCACCCACAAGGCACACAATTTGCTTTCCGTGAATAACTTGGATGGATTCGTGCAAAATTCTTGGACCATCCCCTATCAAGACAAGGGCGAGATTGTCATCACAGGCGGTTTGAGGGCTAACTATTGGGGCTATAATAACAAGGTGTACGTCAGTCCAAGGGCAGGGATAGCCTACAAGCCAGAAAGCAGGAAGAATGAAACTGTTTATCGCCTTTCGGGCGGCGTATATAACCAAACCCCATTCTATCGTGAAATACGCAACCGCAACGGCAGCCTTTTCAAAGATGCCAAGGCACAGCAATCCTATCAAATCGTGGCAGGCAATGATTTCAAGTTTCGTGCCTTCAACCGGCCTTTCATCCTTACTTCAGAGGCCTATTTCAAATGGTTCACCCACGTGATTCCCTACGATGTCGACAATGTGCGCATCCGTTATTATGCCGACCAGTCGGCCAAGGCCTATGCAACAGGTCTTGACTTCAAAGTGAATGGAGAGTTTGTGAAAGGCATCGACAGTTGGGCAAGTCTCTCCCTTATGCAGACCAAGGAAGACATCCGTGGTGACTATTGTCTGGTGGATGCCGAAGGGAAACTGCTGCCTTTCTATAACCATACCGACGACCAAGTGGCCGACACGGTTTCCTTAGGTTGGCACTATCGGCCATCCCATCAGCTGGTCAATTTCTCGCTGTTTTTCCAGGATTACATTCCTAATTTCCCGACTTGGCGCGTCAATATGACCCTAACCTTTGGCATGGGTCTCCCAGTCAACAGCGACAACTCGGACTTTTATTACCCTTCCACACGTTACCAATCCTATCGCCGCGTCGACATCGGCTTCAGCAAGCAACTCATCAGCGAGGCCAGCAGTTTCAGCAAAGACAACCCGTTGCGATATATCAGGAATATGTATGTCAGCGTGGATGTCTTCAACCTGCTCAACATTCCCAATGTCATTTCCTACACTTGGGTGAAGTACATCGACAACATTCAGTACGGTGCCCCTAATTATTTGACACCAAGGTATGTCAACGTGAAGTTGGTGATGGAGTTTTGATTCTATTACACGCAAAATCCGCAGAACCATGTGAAAAACTTCATACGATTCTGCGGATTCTGCGTGAAATATTTTCCTTAGTACATCGCGGTCATTTTGATCCACTCACGCCCTTGGGCGCACATGTCTTCAACTTCTGCAACGGTCTTGGGGATGGGGCGTCCAAGAACACGGCAGCCGTCTTCGGTGATGAGCAGGTCGTCTTCGATGCGAATGCCACCGAAGTCCTTGTAGGTCTCCAACCTGTCATAGTTGATAAATTCATTGAACTTGCCTTCGGCCTTCCACATGTCAATGAGGGTTGGGATGAAATAGATGCCAGGTTCGTCGGTGACCACAAAGCCTGGTTTCAGGGTCTTGCCGCAGCGCAGGCCGCTGAAGCCCAACTTAGTGGAACGTGGTGTGATGTCGTCGTAGCCCACATAGGTCTCGCCGAGGCCTTCCATGTCATGCACGTCCATGCCGAGCATGTGACCTAATCCGTGAGGCATGAAGAGCCAGTGGGCACCGTTCATCAAGGCCTCTTCGGTATCGCCTTTCATCAGGCCGACGCCTTTCAATCCCTCAATAAGGGTGCGGCAGGCTAAAGTGTGCATCACCATGTAAGGCATGTAGGGACGGGTGTTGGCAGCCACGGCTTGGTTGGCAGCAAGCACAATCTCATAAATCTCACGTTGGCGCTGGTTGAACACACCGCCCACTGGCGTGGTGCGAGTGAAGTCGGAGGCATAGTAGTTCTCCGTCTCGGCACCAGCATCACATACCATCATACGGCCTTCCTTCAGCACGTTGTGATGACCATGGTTGTGCAGGGTCTGTCCATCGACGCTCAGGATGACGGGGAACGACACAGGGCCACCGCCCGAAAGAGACAGGCCTTCCACCACACCAGCGATTTCTTGCTCAACCATACCAGGCTTACACATCTTCATGGCGGTGGTATGCATATAGTAGGCCGTGTTGGCTGCGCGTTCCATCTCGGCGATTTCAAGCTCGCTCTTCACCTCACGCATGGCGATGACAGCCTTGATGAGTTCCAAACTGACATACTCCTTCACCTGGCTGACATGGCAGTTCAACCAATTCGAGCACTGAATCTGTGTGTCGCCACGGTAGGTAGGCAACATGTGAATCTTACGGCCTTTGGCCAGGGCCTGCTGGAGGTATTCTCCGAAATGGTTGAAGTCGCGGCAGTCAGTGATGCCGATGCTGTCGCCTTGCTCTTTCAGCGAAGGCAGAGGACCGCACCAAATCACGTCGTCGATGGTGACATCCACGCCAAAGAGAATCTCCTCGCCGCTCTCAAAGTCGATGACGCCGACCAAGTCGGGGTGGTTGAGACCGAAATAATAGGAGAAGTTGCTGTCCTGACGGTAGATGTATGTGTTGTCGGGATAGTTGAAGGGGGCTTCGTTGTTGGCAGGGAAGAAAGCGATGCCCTTCGAGATCATTTTTTTCAATGTAGCGCGACGGCCACTGTATACGTCTTTTGTGAACATATTGTTGTTGATTTGTTGATTGTTTAATTGTTGAACTGTTGAGACGCATGTCATTCCTGCGGTCGGCTATGCGATGGAAAGAAATCTATGCGTCTCTGCAAGATTTTGCAAAAATAATCATTTTTTCATTGCCTCCTCAATTTCCTCTATTTCCGTAGGCAAGCCTTCAAACAGATTGATTGGGTCGCCCTCGGTGATGAGCAAGTCGTTCTCGATGCGGATGCCGATGCCTTCCTCGCGTATGTAGATGCCAGGTTCGCAGGTGAGTATCATCCCGGGTTCAAACGGCTTGAATTTGTCGATGCTATCATGCACGTCGAGACCAATGTGGTGCGACATGCCATGCATCAGGTATTTGCGCTCCAAAGGTTTATTGGGATCTTGATTCTTCACATCTTCTGCAGTGAACAGTCCAAGTTTGATCATCTCCTGCTCCATCAGTCGGTGAGTGGTCTCATTTATTTCGTTGATGGTGCCGCCAGGCCTATAGAGTTTGGTGATTTCCTTCATTACGCGAAGCACGGCGTTGTAGCAGTTTTTCTGCCGTTCGGTGAACTTCCCATTGATGGGAATGGTACGACTCAAGTCGGAGGAATAGTTCTTCAGCTCGCAGCCTATGTCGAAGAGCAACAAGTCGCCATCATTCAAGAGACTTTGGTTCTTTGAATAATGCAAGCAACAACCATTCTTTCCGCCTGCGATGATGGGCGCATAGGCATGACCTGTAGCGTTGTTCTGCTTGAAGATGTATTCAATCTCGGCCTGCACCTCGTATTCATACATACCAGGTTTCACCGTTTCCAAACAACGACGGAAGGCTTTCGCGGTGATATTGCATGCTTGTTTTGTGATGGCGATTTCATCCTCCGATTTCTTCATGCGCAAAGCATTGAGAATCGGAGCAGTGCGGCCATAGTTGTGCATAGGGTACAATTCTTTGACTTGTTTTACGAAGCGTTTTTGAATCGTTTCCACAGCGCATTCGTATTTCGGGTATTCGTAGCTGTTCAAGAAGATGGTATCGCCGTATCCGGAAAAAACGATGTCGTTCAAGGTCATCCAGAAAGCGTCGCTGCCTTTGACGGTCTTGACACCTGAGAACTCGGTGGCTTGCTTAGAGTCAAGCATCTCGCCCTGCCAGGTAGCTTTCACTTCATCGTAAGGCTCGATGAAAAGCATTTCACGCATGGTCTCGTCGGGATAGTCGGGAGCGATGACAAGATAGGCATTCTCCTCGTTGATGCCCGTAAGATAAAAGAAATCAGACTGCTGCCGGAAAGGATAGAATTCATCACCATTGCGTGGCATGGCCTCATTGGCAGTAAAGACAGCAACAGACTTGGGAGGCAGTTGTGCTGCAAAGTTAGCTCTGTTTCCAATAAATAACCGGTTGGGAATTTGGGTGTTCATATTATGAAGATTGTTCTGTTTTTGTCGTACAAAGGTAGAAATTTTCCTTGATTTAATGTTTCTAATAAAAAAAAGACTACTTTTGCTACCAAATACTAACCTAAATCTATAGTCAAATGAAGAAAAATCTACTATTCATCGGCCTTATGATGGCCTTTTCGCTGAGTGTTTCAGCACAGAACGAAGGTTTTGCCTTTGGTTTCAAATTTGGTCCAAACTTTGGTTGGACGGGTTCAACTACGGCCACTGCCGATAATCTTGGGTCAAAGACAGGCTTTGATGTTGGCGTTGTGAGCGAGTATTATTTTGCTGACAACTATGCCTTCGTCACGGGAGTCAATGTAAGTTTCTTGGGAGGTCATTACATGTTTGACAATGCCCATCTTGTTACGGACAGTTTAAACCCTGATGGCTTTCTGGAGAAGTTTGGCGTTGACAGAACGTACAAGTCAACTATTTATGAAATTCCGTTGATGCTGAAGATGGTGACCAACGAACTTGGCAATGTTCCGCTTCGTATTTATGCAGAAGTCGGTGGTGGTATTGGCTTGGCAGCAAAAAAAGTCAGGGTTAAGGATGCCATTCCTTCCCAGAATGTTACGGCTCCTGACAAATGGAGCACCACAAACAAGGAATACAGTAACCTTCGTGCTTCTTTGAAGATTGGCGCTGGTGCACAGTACACTGTAGACGAGTCAACCCGCCTTTTCGCCGGCGTTTATTTCTCGCACGACTTCATCAACATGATTAACTACATCCGCCCTGATTATTGTGGTAATTTTTTTGATGCAGAAGGTAATAAAATTGGTGAACGTGATCCCAAGTTGAATGTCCTTCAAAACCGCATTGGCATCGAAGTGGGAGTTCTCTTCTAAACCAACTTGTTTCAAACAACAAAAGAGAGCAACTCGTTTGAGTTGCTCTCTTTTATTTATTAGGTGTGCTGGTTGATTAGAGAATCTTGAAGCCCAAGGTCACCATGAACATGTTGGTGTGTACATTGGAGATGTTGTTGGTGTCGATGTATTGGCCCCACTCCGTGTTGTTAATCAGTTTGGCGCCAAACACCTTTGTAATGCCGAAGTTGTAGTTGACATCCAAGGTGATGCGTCTCAGCACATCAACACCAATGCCACCTTGCAGACCGAAGGCAATCGACTTCGTGTCGAAGGTATTATTGTCGATAGTGGCTTTTTCACTGTCACCAATGGCTCTGTTCACCAAAGTCTGTTGAGGAAGGGTGAAGTTCAGTGTGGGACCTGCTTGTGCGCGGATGGCTAACAGGTTTGGAACGAGGTCGAACTTGTAGCCAAGGAAAATCGGGACTTGGATATTCATGGCATTCAGCGTGAAATTCACACTGCCTCCCGACGGTATTTCAAGATCCCCAATGTTGAAATTGTGGTCCACGTTGGTGTTCAGCTCGAAAGCATTCGAAGTCTTGAACCAAAGCACTTCAGGCTGCACATAAAAGCCACCTAACTCGACACGGCCAAACAAGCCGACGGTGAAGTGATTTTTGAATCCAGCTTTGATGTCGTCTTTTTGATACGACAATCTTGCGGTTTGGTAGCCGACTTTCGGTCCGAGGGCGATGTCGAAACCACCGCCAGCGAATGCTGCACTGCCCATCATCAGCAGGGCTGCGATCAGTAAAAACGTCTTTTTCATTTTGATAAGTTTTAATGATTTAATAGATATATTTGATGCAAAAGTAAGAATCATTTTTCAATTTGAGGGAAATGTCGGCAAAAATAATTATTTTTGTAGGTCAAAATTTTATCATTATGAGAAAAATATTGTTGATTATCAGCTTGGTAGCATTAGTTTCCATGAACGCTAACGCTCAAACCAAAGATGTGAGAATCGGTATTAAAACGGGGCCTACTCTTGATTGGGTCAGTTCGGGTTCAACCGCCGTAAAAAACGAGGGCGTTAGATTAGGTCTAAATGTCGGACTTGTCTACGACCATTATATTACCAGCCACGTAGCGATTTCTTCCGGTGCATCTTTCAATCTTCTCCGCATGAAGTATACGTTCACCGATCATCGGTATGTTGACGACTTCCTCGAAAAGACCAATGTTGCTGTGGAACGCCGGCTGAAAGCCAATAATATTGAAATCCCGCTCAAAGCCAAGTTCGATGTCGATGTCACCAATTCACTCAAAGCCTACGTTGAGGCAGGTGGCGGCTTAAGTTTCAACATCAGCGACCTTGCTAAGGACAGTTACGATTTTTATTGGGTGTCGTCAAAAGGAGAAAACTATATTGACTGCACCAACCAATACCGCATGACACAAGTGTCGATGATCTTCGGATTGGGTGCAGAATATGAAATCAACAGGGTATTTAGCCTTTTCGCCCAATTGACATTCGACCATGCCTTCACCAACGCATTCATCAGATCGATGGAAAAACAGACAGGCAGTATGATTCTCAACAACTACTTCGGGGTAGAGTTTGGCATCCTATATTGAGTTATTTAATCCAATCAACATGAAAATAGCATTAGCTCAGCTCAACTATTGCATCGGCAATTTTGAGCAGAACACAAAGAAAATCATAGGCGCAGCCCTGAAAGCCAAAGCGGATGGCGCCGATTTGGTCGTGTTCCCCGAACTATCCGTTTGCGGTTATTTCCCCTTCGACTGTTTGGAGTTCGATGACTTCATTGACAATTGCCAAAAGGCTTTGGACAAAATCGCCGAAAAATGTTTCGACATCCCTGTTTTGGTGGGCGCACCCTTACGAAATGATATTGAAGGACAAAAGCCTTTGTTCAATGCGGCCATATTCCTGTATCAGAACCAGCGTCAGGTGTTCAAGAAAAAGTATATTGGCGGCAATCCTTTGTTTGATGAACGCAAGTATTTCGAGCCCTCCCACGATGAAGAACATCTGCTGGAATGGGCTGGACATCACATTGCGGTCGCCTTGGGCGACGATTTGGCCAATCATGGAACCGACCCCATCTTGATGGAAAACAAGGTGGACGAACTCAAAAAGCTAAATCCAGAAATGGTCATCGCCCTGGCAGCCTCGGCATTCGACTACACCATGCCACATTACCGCAGCAATGTGTTGCGCCAAACCGTATTGAAACACGAGTTACCTTTAATTATGGTCAACCAAGTTGGGGCACAGACACACCTCATCTTTGATGGAGGCTCGATGGCCTTTGCAAGCAACGGCTATATTGATACCGCCCTACCCTTCTTCGAGGAAGCGGTGAAGATAGTTAATACGAACAACTTATTTATTAATCGCGCCTCCGAAGACCGCTTGGTCATCCCTGAAAAGATGTCTTTGATTCACGACGCTTTGATAATTGGTGTGCGCGACTATTTCCAAAAGATGGGCTTCAAAAACGCCATCATTGGCCTTTCCGGCGGTCTGGATTCCGCTTTGGTGACCTATTTTGCTGCCAAGGCTATCGGTTCCGAAAACGTTCGCGTGGTTCTTCTCCCCTCTCAGTTTTCCACCGACCATTCGGTGAGTGATGCCGTGGCATTGGCCGAAAAACTGGGGGTGCGGTATGACACGGTAGCTATCAAGCCACTTTTCGACAGTTTTGACACTGCTTTGAAGCCTTTCTTTGAAGGTCGTCCCTTCGATGTCACCGAGGAAAACCTTCAGGCCCGTATACGTGGCGTCATCCTAATGGCTTTCAGCAACAAATTCGGCAATGTGCTCCTCAACACGAGCAACAAGTCGGAGGCTTCGGTGGGTTATGGGACCCTTTATGGTGACATGTGTGGCGGTCTGTCAGTCATAGGTGATGTCTATAAATCAGAGGCATACGAGCTGTCACGCTTTATCAACAGAAATGAAGAGATTATCCCATGGCACACCATCGAAAAGGCTCCTTCTGCCGAGTTGCGTCCCGACCAAAAAGACAGCGACAGCCTTCCCGATTACAGCCTCCTCGACCAAATTCTGTATCAGTATATCGAATGCTCCAAGTCAGCAGAGGAAATCATTGCCCAAGGTTTTGAGAGAGCAGTGGTTGAGCGAACCATCAAGATGGTGAACCGCAACGAATTCAAACGTCACCAAGTGGCTCCCATCCTTCGTGTTTCGCCTCGTGCCTTCGGTTCAGAGAGGTTAATTCCTATCGTGGCAAAATTCAGTTAGACAATCCAAACCATCGTGCCGTGAAAATCATCAATTTTGCAGAGACAAACAGCATCATCAACCAATATGTGGCTGAGTTGAGGGATATTAAGGTTCAAGCCGACAGAAACACTTTCAGGTACAACCTGCAGCGCATCGGGCAAATGATGGCTTACGAAGTCAGTAAGACACTTTATTATTCCGAAAAAACTATCCAGACACCTTTGGCCATGGCCAAGGCTAACACACCTGACGATGATATTGTGCTCGCCACCGTGTTTCGTGCCGGTCTCCCCTTCCATCAAGGCTTCCTTGATGTGTTTGACCATGCAGGCAACGCTTTTGTTTCAGCCTATCGTTACTATCTTGACGAAAAGCATGAAAACGTCGGCATCAAGGTGGAGTATTTGGCCGCACCCGACCTCACCGACAAAACCGTCATCATCGCCGACCCCATGTTGGCCACGGGCGGCAGTCTGGAATTGGCCTACCAAACCCTCTGCACCAAAGGCATCCCGAAACACTTACACTTGTGTTGCGTCATTGCAGCACAAGATGGTATCGAGAACTTGAAGAAACTGTTCAAGCCTCTTGACAACGTCACACTGTGGTGCGCTGCCATCGACCCGATTTTGAACGAACACAAATACATCGTTCCTGGTCTCGGCGATGCCGGCGACCTCGCATACGGCGACAAGATCTGAACAACAGTATTACCCAATACGAACGAACCCCGAAAGTTTTTATACTCTCGGGGTTCGTTCATTGTTACTCGAAACCTATTTCTTCATCATTCAAACGAGGCGATGGCCTTCTTGATGATTTCGATGGCTTCGCGGAGTTCGGCCTCAGTGATAACCAAGGGCGGGGCGAAGCGGATGATGTGCTGGTGGGTGGGCTTGGCCAGCAGGCCGAGGTCACGCATCTTGAGGCACACGTCCCAAGCTTCCTTACCGTCTTTGGGCTTGATGATAACGGCGTTCAACAGGCCTTTACCACGCACTTTCTCGATCATCGGGCTCTTGATCTTGCCGATTTCCTCACGGAAAATCTTACCGAGACGCTCGGCGTTTTCCATCAGATGCTCTTCCTTGATGACCTCAAGGGCGGCGATGCTCACGCGGGCAGCAATCGGGTTGCCGCCGAAGGTCGAGCCGTGCTCACCAGGCTTGATGTTCAGCATGATGTCATCATCGGCCAACACGCAAGAGACCGGCACCACACCACCACCGAGGGCCTTGCCCAGGATGAGGATGTCGGGGCGCACGCCTTCGTGGTCGCAAGCCAGCATCTTACCCGTACGGGCGATACCGCACTGCACCTCGTCGGCCATGAACAGCACGTTGTATTTCTTGCAGATGTCGTAGCACTTCTTCAGGTAACCGTCATCGGGCACATAGACACCAGCCTCACCTTGGATGGGCTCTAACAGGAAACCAGCGATTTCCTTGCCTTCCTTAGCCAGCACTTGCTCCAGAGCATCGGGGTCATTGTAAGGGATGCGGATGAAACCGGGAGTCATGGGCCCATAGTTGGCATACGACTCAGGGTCGTTACTCATCGTGATGATGGTAATGGTACGGCCGTGGAAGTTGCCTTCGCAGCACACGATCTTCACCTTATCGTTCGGGATACCTTTCTTGACGACACCCCAACGGCGGGCCAGCTTCAGACCCGTCTCGTCGGCTTCGGCGCCCGAGTTCATGGGCAACACCTTGTCGTAGCCGAAATATTCAGTCACATATTTTTCCCACACGCCGAGTGCATCGTTATAGAAGGCGCGGCTGCTGAGGGTGAGGCGTTCGGCCTGGTCGGTCATGGCCTTGATGATTTTCGGGTGGCAGTGGCCTTGGTTGACGGCGGAATAAGCCGACAGGAAGTCAAAGTATTCCTTTCCTTCGACATCCCACACTTTGGCGCCCTTACCCTTGGCGAGGACGACTGGCAGCGGGTGATAGTTATGGGCACCGTACTTGGCTTCCAGGTCCATAGCTTGTTGTGATGATGTGATTTTTTCGATCATAACGTGTTACTTATTTAAGATTTAAAGAATTAAGATTCAAAATTTCGTGCAAAGGTAAGGTTTTTTTCAACCCTTTTCTATTTTGGCCCGTTTTTTACTAACAATTTTATAGGCCACGAACAAAACCACTGTGAAAAGTGCAATAGCCACCAAACCGAAGAAGGCCAAACGATATTGGTTGCGCTGTGCTTTGAGGGTTTCGATCTGTTCGTTTTGGGATTCGTATTGTTGGAGGAGGCCTTGGGCATCATCACTCAAACGAGCCAGCTCCTCGTCCAAAGCATTGTTCTCATTAACGATACCTTCATAGTTATCCACCAATAAACCCAGCTCCTTCTTCATCTCCATCAACTGACCAAGTCGGGCATAATCAGCAATCAGATATGGGCGAGCTGTATTTACATACAATTGGAAGCCCTTCTCTGTGGCCAAGTCCATGCATCTTCTCAAATAGACTGCAGAAGTCGTAAAATCGCCTTCAATATTGTAATGTATACCGAGATTTTTATAGGCTTCCAACATTCCAATGGTATAATCCATCGCTTCTGAGGAATGTAATGCGGATTGATAAAGACTTATTGCTTCCCCTTCCCTATTTAACTGCCGCATTACATTAGCCAATTCCAATTCGTCTTCAATCAAGGTAATTTGGTCGCCTACATTTTCAGCACATATAATTGATTTTTGCAGATATACCAAGGCTGAATCAAATTTGACAAAACCACTTGCATACGCCGTTCCAAGATTTTGATATGCATGAGCCAAAGAAGCCTCGTCTTCGAATTGCTCAAAGACTGGTATCGCCTTCTGTAACAATGACAGAGCCTCATCAAACTGCTGTCTTTCAACATAAATGTTACTGATGTTGTTGTCGCATTGCGCTATTGACAACGTATCATAAACCATTTCGAACCGTTTTCTTGCCTCTTTGAAATACTCCAAAGATTTGTTCATGTCATTCTGTTGGTAATAGATGTAAGCCATATTGTTGATAACATCCGCACAATTCAATTCATCACCAATGTTTTTCGATACCTTCAATGCTTTCTGATAAGTGATTAAAGCTGAATCCATCTCTCCCATAAACAACTCAACTCTACCTTTAGTATTCAGCACTCGCATTAGCAAATCTGTATCATCTTTATTCTTAAGGAGTTCTGAAGCCTTATTAAAATTATCAAGAGCCAAATCAAATTCATAATGGTCAAGATAACGAATTCCAATTCTCCAATATGCCTTAGCCGCTAATTCCACATCTTGAAATCGAGTTGCTTCCTTTATGGCTTTTTCACCCCAATCTATACACTCATCAAATGAATAGTCAAAGAATGCCTTGGATAGTTCCATCATAGTCTCAACCTTCTCGCGCCCTTCCTGATTTGCCATAACGCTTTCAAGGCTATCAATAACCCTAGTTTCGTCTTGTCCAAAAACAAAAGATGCTAAAGACAAGAATACCAATATATTAGTCAACCGTTTCATCAAAGAAACATATTATACTTCCTTTCGTCAAATATAGTTGTGATTTCGCCGTGACCGGAATATACTTCCGTATCATCGGGAAGATGGAACAGCCGCTCGATGATGTTGGTGCGAAGCTGCTCGTAATTGCCTCCAGGGAAGTCGGTACGGCCGATGCTGCGGCAGAAAAGCGCGTCGCCAGTGAAGACCCAGCCTTCGATTTCGGCATAAAGGCTGATGCTACCCATGGCGTGGCCAGGCGTGCTGATGACTTCAAGGGTGCTTTCCCCCACCTTTATGAGTTCGCCGTCTTCCAAGTCACGGTCGGGCAAGCCGCAGTCACCCGCAAAGGACATCCCAAACAACGTTGCTTGCTGTTGCGAGCGTTGAAAGTCGTTTTTCACGTTGGGATGTGCCGCCACCTCAATGCCGTAACGTTTTTTCACGGCTGCATTGCCAACAATATGGTCGATATGGCCATGCGTATTGATAGCCATCATCGGTTTGAGGTTATGGCTGTCGATAAAGCCAAAGAGTTCATTTTCCTCGCCCACATTGGAGCAGCCGGGGTCGATGATGACGCATTCTTTGGTATTGTCGTCATAGACGACGTATGTGTTTTCCGCAAAGGGATTGAAGACGAATTGTTCAAGTTTAAGCATAGTTTCTAATTTGTTGCGGTCCTCCGACAAGTTCAGGACCATGATGCATTTTTCGGGGCAAAGGTAAGGATTTTTCGCTAGTATTCAGAATTTGCCTATCTTTGTACGCTAATTTTGATTAGATGGCATCTAAAAAGAAATACGCGATTCTACTATTGTTGTTCTTGGCCATAACCCCAATGGCTCGTGCCCAGTTCTACAACGGCATGAACATGCCTTTCGGAAAGAACCGCGTGCAGTGGGGCGACTTCCATTGGTCGTATTACATGAACGACAACTTCGACGTGTATTTCTACCAAGGCGGCAACGACCTCGCACGATATGCACAAGCTTACGCCAAAGACCAGATTCCACAACTTGAAAACCGCCTCAGCAGCCGCTTCGGAAAGAAAATCCAGTTCATCGTATTCAACAGCATGGGCGATTTCAAGCAGAGTAACATCGACCTTGAGGAAGAGGAAATCGGAAACACGGGAGGCATCACTAAAATCATCGGCACCAAAGTCATCCTTTACTTCGACGGTGACTACACTCATTTTGAGGCGCAAATCCGTGAAGGCATCGCCCGGCTATTGTTCAGTCAGGTGATGAACGGCATCTCGGTCGGCTCACAAATCCGCAATTCCTACCGCTACGACATCCCACAATGGTTCCAAGATGGTTTGGTGGCTTTCATTGCCGGCAACTGGGACTGCTATAAAGAAAACCAACTGCAACGCGGCATCGTATCAGGCAACTATAAAAAAATCAACCATTTGCGCGATGATGACGCGTTGATTGCAGGCTATTCGTTTTGGAACTTCATTGATGAGCAATACGGCAGCAAGTCGTTCAATGACATCTTGACATTGGCTGAAAACGCGCAAAACGTAAGAAAGGCGCTGCTTTACGTCACCGGCAAGGAATACAAAGCGCTGATAGAGGAATGGTACGACTTCTATAAAACACGCTTCGAAACCCTTTTAGTCAACCTGCCCACTGACGTGATGAAGCTGAAATACAAGAAATACCGCACTTTCACCCAGCCTTCCATTAGCCCCAACGGAAAGTATATCGCTTACGTCAGTAACGACGAGGGCAAAATCAGGCTGTGGCTCGAAGACATGCAAAGTGGCAATAGGCAGCAGCTCTTCGAGGCCGGTTACCACTCCGACGAGCACATCGACACCTCTTTCCCACTTCTTGCTTGGCATCCCAACAGCGAAATACTCTCGTTCATCCTTGAAGAGAAAGGCAAAATCCAACTGTTCAACCTTGATGTCAACACAGGCAAGAAAGCCAGCACTTATCTATTTGATTTCCAAAAGGTAAGTTCGTTTTCCTATGCCCACAAGAGCCGAAAAATCGTGTTGGCAGCCACCCGCATGGGCAAGCCCGACATCTATGTCTACAACCTGTTTTCCAACACCTTGGAACAAATCACCAACGACTGGCATACCGACCTGACCCCAGTCTTCACCTTCGATGACCGTCAAATCGTGTTCAGTTCGAACCGTCAAAATGACACACTGAAGACAGACGAACAAATCGTTTTCCAAAACAAACAATTTAACCTTTACGCCTACAATTATCAAAACAAAGGCGCTGTGTTGCAAAACCTGACCCAACAGCGTTTTTCCAACAACATCCTACCCGAGCCGCTGAAAGACGGGAGCCTGCTCTACCTAAGCGACACGAGCGGCCTTTATAACCTCTATCAAATCCGTTTCGACAGTGCCATCAGCCATATTGACACGATTGTGCACTACCGCTACTTCGGCAAGAAAGAGCAACTTACAGACTATTCCACCAACATCATCGACTACAGTTACCAACCCCGCGACCACAAAGCCGCCCTGCTGATGGCAGACAAAAACGGAGAGAAGTTCTTCATGTCGCCCATCCTGCGCGGACACGAACAGAACATCAGCCAAATGAGTCCATACGCACAGAAACGACTTCTCAACGAATGGATCCAAAAAGAGAAAGACACCATTATGGAGCCCATTTCAAAGCACCGTTTCTCTGCAAGTTACCGATATTCACGTCATAAGAGACAAATCAACGGGTTGATTGGAGGTGATTCCATTCAGCAAGTCGCCCAAGACAACCCTCCCGCTCCCCAACCTCGCCCAAAAGACACCATCCAACGGCCCAACAACTACTATGTGGAGCTCTTTGCCGACCAGCTGATGAGCCAGATTGACTTCACTAGCATGAACTATAGCTACCAGCCGTTCAGTGGCGGCGCTTCGCCCATCTACCTCAATTCGGGCTTCAACGTCTTCCTAGGCACCAAGATGAAAGACTTGATGGAAGACTACAAAATCGAACTCGGCGTAAAGCTCAACACCACCCTCATCAACAACGAGTACATGCTACGCTTCAGCGACTACAGCAAACGCTTGGACAAGAGCATCACTCTGCACCGTTATGTCACCGACAACTACTCCAAATTCTATTACCGCACCTTCACGAACGAAGCTTTCTACACTTTGAGCTATCCTTTCAGTGAGATTCTAAGCCTCAGAGGCACTGCCATCTATCGACTCGACCATCAAGTGAACCTGGCCATCGACGACTACAGTCTTGCCGACAAAGATGTTTATGACAACTGGGGTGGAATAAGAGCCGAACTCGTTTACGACAACTCCAAGAAACTTGGAACTAACCTGCTCGTAGGCTCAAGAGGAAAAATCTTCGCCGAGTATTACCAGCGTATCGCAAGAAACACCAACAACATGGTGGTGGTCGGCTTCGACTATCGACATTACACACGAATCAGCCGCAATTTCATTTGGGCCAACCGCGTTGCGGGAAGCAGTTCGTTTGGACAGCAGAAACTCATTTATTACATGGGCGGCGTCGACAATTGGATTCTGGCTTCCTTTGACAATGGCACTTCCATTGACTACACACAGAACTACGCTTATCAGACCCTTGCCACCAACATGCGTGGTTTCCGACAGAACATCCGCAACGGCAATAACTTCGTAGTATTAAATAGCGAACTACGTTTCCCTGTGTTCAGCTATTTCATGGACCGACCCATCAACATGAAATTCATCAAGGATTTTCAGATCGTGGCTTTCGGCGACCTCGGCACCGCTTGGACAGGTTGGAATCCCTACGACCCAAGCAACTCGCTCTACAACACCCAAATCAGTGATGGCAACCTTGATATTACGGTCACAGAGCTGAAAGAGCCTTTGGTGGGAGGCATTGGTTTTGGTCTGCGCACAACGCTGTTAGGCTATTTCATCCGAGGTGATGTGGCTTGGGGCATACAAGACGGACAAATCGCGAAGAAACCGCGATATTATGTGTCGTTTAACCTTGATTTTTAGTCCAAAAGAGACTCGCCATTATTTCACCCTAATGGTTTGTCCCACTTTCAACACCTTGTTTGCACGGATTCCGTTGAGTTTACAAATCTTACTGACCGTAGTCCCGTGCTTTTTCGCTATCTTGCCCAAATTGTCACCTTTTCTCACCTTATAATATACCTTTTTGGAACTGCTCGCTGTGTCTTTCGGCGTTTTCTTAGATGCAGCCAAAGACTGTTGGTCGGTCTGACCATAATGCGAATTGATGCTGAAATAGTGCTTTTTCAAAAGAAACTCTTCGGAACGGAGTGTCCCGCGTTCAAAGTCAAAAATACGTTCGGGGTCGAAGCTTTGTCCCATATAACGGGTCTCGAAATGGAGATGGGGACCAGTGGAGCGCCCCGTCGAGCCGCCATAGCCAATCAACTCACCCGCCTTGACAATATCTCCGCTCTTAACGAGACGCTTTGACAGGTGTCCATAATAGGTCTCCAACCCATTCACATGCCTTATGACGATAACATTGCCATAACCTCCTGACATACGGGTCGGCATATCCACACGTACCACACCGTCGAATGCGGCATACACCGCATCGCCCGTGTCCAAACCAATGTCAACACCCCTGTGGGGACGACGCCATCTGAATTTGAACTGCGAAGTCACCGGGCCAGGATGCGGGATGCAATACCCATGCAAGGAATCAACGAGGGTGATAGTCACAGTATCAGGAAGATCCTTCAAGGCGATGTCTTTATAGCTATGGATGGATTCCGTATCCCAGTGGTCGTCGCTCAGCGAATCGGGAATAACAGGCTTTTCCAGGTTATAATACAACCATGTATTGTTGTCAAAAAGAATCACCTTGCGAAACTTGTCAAAGGTGTAAAGGGTATCGATAGGTATCGGGATGCTTTCTGAAAATTCCTCCTCTTCCTCCTCGTCTTCTTCCTCCTCGTCATCAACATTGATAACGGAGTCGTTTTCTGAAGGTGTGACATAAATATATATGGTGTCGTATACGACAAAATGATTCCTCAAACGTTTAAAGAAACCACCGTTGTCCTGTGAAAAAGCGGCAGACGACAATAACAAACAAATAACGATAGCGGCTATTTTCTTCATTGTAAATGGGCGTAGTTTTTGAAAAATAAGGTGCAAAGGTAAGTAAAATCCCTGACTAGGCAAGGACAATCAGGTTGAAAACGGAACAAAAATCAAAATATTGTCATTTTGTCAGTTTTTTCTTTTGGCACAAAGATTGACAAAGGGAGGCCGTTGCAAATTGAACTGCAACGAAAAAAAGACAACAAACAAAATAACAAATAAAAAATAGGAGAACAAAACTATGTCAAAGATCATTGGTATCGATTTAGGTACAACCAACTCATGTGTGGCCGTTATGGAAGGCAACGAGCCGGTTGTCATCGCCAACAGCGAAGGCCACCGCACCACCCCTTCCGTGGTCGCCATCACCGACAGCGGCGAGCGTAAGGTCGGCGAGCCTGCCAAACGTCAGGCCATCACCAACCCGCTGCGTACCGTTTATTCCATCAAGCGTTTCATGGGCGAGACCTACGACAAGGTAGGTGCCGAGATGCGCCGTGTGCCTTACAAAGTCGTACAAGGCCCCAACAACACGCCTCGTATCGACATCGACGGCAAGCAATACACCCCGCAGGAAATCTCTGCCATGGTGCTGCAAAAGATGAAGAAGACCGCTGAGGACTTCCTCGGACAGACGGTCACCGAAGCTGTCATCACGGTTCCGGCTTACTTCAACGACGCCCAACGTCAAGCCACCAAGGAAGCTGGCGAAATCGCCGGCCTGAAAGTGCGCCGTATCATCAACGAGCCTACCGCAGCCGCTTTGGCCTACGGCTTGGATAAGAAAAAGAACGATGTGAAAGTCGCTGTGTACGACCTCGGCGGCGGCACCTTCGATATCTCCATCCTGGAATTGGGCGATGGCGTGTTTGAAGTGAAGTCGACCAACGGTAACACCCACCTCGGTGGTGACGACTTCGACGAAGTCATCATCAACTGGTTGGCCGAAGAGTTCCAGAAGGACAACGGCATCGACCTGCGTAAGGACCCGATGGCCTTGCAACGTCTGAAGGAAGCTGCCGAAAAGGCAAAGATTGAGTTGAGCTCTTCGAGCGAGACGGAGATCAACCTGCCTTATATCATGCCTGTCAACGGTATCCCGCAGCACTTGGTCCGCACCTTGAGCCGCTCGAAGTTCGAGCAGCTGGCCGACAAGCTGATCCACGATACCATCGAGCCTTGCCGTCAAGCCCTGCAAGACGCTGGCTTGACTGTCAACGACATCGACGATGTCATCTTGGTCGGTGGTTCGACCCGTATCCCTGCCATCCAGAACATCGTCCGCGACTTCTTCAAGAAGGAGCCTTCGAAGGGCGTCAACCCCGACGAAGTGGTGGCCATCGGTGCCTCCATCCAGGGCGGCGTTTTGACCGGCGAAGTGAAAGACGTGTTGCTGCTTGATGTGACCCCGTTGAGCCTCGGTATCGAGACCCTCGGTGGCGTGATGACCAAGCTGATCGACGCCAACACCACCATCCCGACCCGCAAGTCGGAGGTCTTCTCGACTGCTGCCGATAATCAGCCCAGCGTTGAAATCCACGTGCTGCAAGGCGAGCGTCCCATGGCCGCACAGAACAAGACCATTGGTCGTTTCATCCTCGACAGCATCCCGCCAGCGCCGCGTGGTATCCCGCAAATCGAAGTCACCTTCGACATCGACTCCAACGGTATCCTGAACGTGAGTGCTAAGGACAAGGCCACGGGCAAGACCCAGAGCATTCGTATCGAAGCCTCGTCAGGTTTGACTGACGCTGAAATCGAGCGCATGAAGAACGAAGCCCAGGCCAACGCCGAAGCCGATAAGAAGGAACGTGAGCGTATCGACAAGCTGAACCAAGCCGACAGCATCATCTTCCAGACCGAGAAGCAGCTGAAGGAATACGGTGACAAGCTGCCTGCCGACAAGAAGGCTGAAATCGAGGCTGCCCTCGGCAAGCTGAAGACCGCTCACCAGGCGCAGGACATCGCCGGCATCGACGCTGCCATGGCCGAGATGAACGCCATGTGGCAAAAGGCCAGCGAGGAGATGTACAAGAACGCCGGTGCCCAAGGCGGCCCGCAAGGCGGTTTCGACCCGAACAACATGGGCGGCGGCTTCCAAGGCGGCAACCCGAACCAAGGCCCGCAGAACAATGGCGGTGACGACACCGTAACGGATGCGGACTTTGAGGAGGTCAAGTAAACGCTTCTTGAAACACTATCAAAAAAGGTGTAATCCGAAAGGGTTACGCCTTTTTTATTTGTCTCACCTCTGAACGAACAGCATAAGTAGGCATCAGATGCTTTTTACCTTTTTCGGTTTTTTCCAATGCACAGGCAATGAAGCCGTCACGCCCCCCGTCTGTCACCCAAGAAAAGGCGAGGTGTCGCTCCGCAAAGTTCCGCTCCTTACTACCAGCGCCCCCACTGCTACCCCAAAAACAAGCATTATCTTTTCTCAATCAAAATTAATTGTATTTTTGTACATAAAAATCTACACAATGGAAAAACAAATTAAACACATAGGTTTACTTCTGAACAAAATAGCCCTTGCATGCGAAACCGATTCGGACGGGAACAAAACTTTTCAATTAAGTCAATACGACTGTTATTGTCCCAATTCTTGCACTCTAAAAACAGTGTTTTTGTTTTTAGGATTTGATAAAGAACTAAGGCAATATTTCATATACTCTTGTGCCCGCAAAACAAATGAAGAGTTAAAACAATATAGAACGGGGCAATTTTACGTATTCTCAACATTGGGTAATCATGTTCTAGAATTCTATCCATTGGATGAAAGCATTTTCAAACAAACCGTTTTTAACAACGATAATTACGACGTGATTTCAACGTATTGTGGTAAGTACAAGGTATTTTCTCATATCTATGCAACGATAGATGCATACAAACCCTATGGAGACCCTACTATATTACCTTTTGGTATGTATATTATTATCCAAAAAATTGATAATGCTGCTAATGTTGATGAAAGAACCTTAAAAGACGACTCTTTCTTTTTGAATAATATCAAAGACAGTGTTCATCATAGAGAGGTTGAACTATTGGCGTATCGTTATTGCCAAATCTTTGAAAAAGATTTTTTTGATACTGTTGAATATAGGTTCGATTATGATGGTACTAACAGATTTATACATGAATTAGAAGAAAGAATACGAGAAGCACAAGAACATGTTGACCAATACGACCTCAAAGAAATATTAAAAAACCTTGAAATAGAAGTTGATGAGTATTTTATAAATAAAATTGGAGACAATGACACATATATTGCAGAAATAACAAGGAGGGTTGGACCTGATGCAAATTACGATGAATATTTAAAAAACTATATTAAACTAGGGAAGCATACACTTGCTCATTCGTATGGTTATTGTTCCGCAGAATCAATGAAAGACCCAAGTATCAAAGAAGGGAAGTATTCAGAAGAAGAAGTCGATGCATATAGGGAGGTCTTAATAAAAAACTATTCTAAAATAAGTCATATGAATGCGGTATTAAATCCTCCTGAAGAATATAGTTCCTTCGTGAAAAAGAAAAACATAATCAGAAAAATCCATAACGTGGATCTTTCATTTTTATTCATCAATTATAGTGAGTTAATTCGCAATTATTTCTTTCGAACTTTATTTAATCATAAAGTAAAATCATACATGGAATTGATAGATAAAGAGAATGCATTTTTGAAAGATTATACTAGGTCGTTCGATAAACGAAGATGGTATTAATATGGTATAGCACCCTAAACACTATGGTTAAGACACGAAAGATAATAGGTTTCACAACATTGATACTGTGGTCAATAGTCATTTTATCAAAACTTCTTTGTAGTTTTCAGTGGAAATTGTCTTGGCAATTAGATGCTTGGGGGTTTCTTTCTGCGTTATTCCTCACCTCAATATATGCAATAATGCTTACCATCCATATTGCCAAAGGAAAACACTGGGCTATAAAAACCGCGGAATGGTTGGTGTGTGTAACTATTGTGTTGTTTTGTATAGGAAAATTCTTTCTTATTACCTTGGATAACACAGCTAGATTTGATAATCCCATAAAACATAAGGTGTGGAGCAACAAAGATTATGTGATATATAGCGGTTATCAATCTTGTTTTGCTAACCCTTGTGCGTTATACAAAAAGTATGTTTTTATTGATAGATTCGTGTGTAAATTTGGATATTATCATTGGAAACGAGTTAACTCTAATTACACAATATACGAGCCACTTGATTTGATGAAAGAAGATTTCGATATCAGTTATTCTATGACAGATAGTCTTTACCATGAAACGCGATTCTATCGCTTAAGCGACGGACACCCCTATCAACAAATTCAGAAAGATTCGCTGTTGAAGGTTATTAAAGATTGTCAATAAACCTTTTTGTTGTTTAGATTGGATTTTTCCATCCTAGTTACGGTGCTTAAAAAAATGCCAAACCTTGAAAATATCAATATTTGCAACATATTTGCAATGCGACATAATGAGTGACAAGGTGCAACTTATCATTACTTATCAAGGAACCCTTTCTTCAAGAACTTGGCAAGTGGGATGTGAATAATGCCTTCATACTTGCTGGAATCCATGAATGGGGTGGTCCTAAAGCAGTATAATTTTGTTGACTACGATGAACAAAATGAAAAATTTTCAAATTTTGTTCATTATAATGAACGAATTTATGCTGCCTCGCATTCTAAAATGGTTATGCATTTTCAAAAAACATTCAACTATACTATCAAAAAAGGTGTAATCCGAAAGGGTTACGCCTTTTTTGTTTCATCTGATTAAGTTGCCAAATAAGCAGTTTAAAACCCGCTTAATTGGAAATCAACGGATAGTTTGTTGATTTATAATGATATATAAAGGAAAAATAAAAAACGATTACAAAGCGTTTCACCCACAAATCCCCTCAGCTGAACACCCCGGCGCCCTAGCCAAAGCAAAAACGCCCGTTACTAAGCCTTCATGATGTCCTGGCCGCCTTGCTCGTATGCTTGAATCATGCAAAAGGTGACGTCTTTTTTCTATTCTCTCATCACAAACTGTGATAAAGCATAGAGTGGATAAACCTCCACATGCCTTACAGCACCTTCTGCTTCGGCATCGATATAGTCAAACTTTCCGAAGTTCTCTAATGAGCATCGGACGGCTTGGTCCAGTTTCTTTTCACGCATGAAGTCCCAAAGGCTTTTCATGCCCCCCTGCACGCCTGCCTTCACTTCAAAAGGCAAAACCTTCATGTCCCGCGAAAGAAGGTAGTCAATCTCTGCGGTAGAGTTCTTGGCTTGCCTGACCCAATAATACAAATCGTGGTGCAGGTTTGGGGTGAGGTAGTGCAGCAGTTCAAGTCCTGCCAGCATCTCTGCCATAGGCCCTTTGTTCACTAAGTCGGCAGCCGTAGCAGTAAGGATTTGTGCAGTGATGGCACTCGTATCACCCATCGTCATGTTGAGCAGTCTCAGCATCAGCCCTGTGTCGAGCAATAATATCTTACGGATGCTTTCGTCAGCCTCGTCGCCTAAGGGCAAACCGTTGCCACTGGAGTGCGTAACGGGTACCAAAACACCCGCCTTGATAAGCAGGTCAAGGGCTTTTTTCACTTCCGCTGTCTTGTATTCTCCTGGCACCCTGGAATAGACGAATTTCTTGGTGGCTTGGGTCGCAGCGCTTTTCATCGTGGCAATCAGCAGTTGCGGGTCCACTTTTTTCTTGTACTTTGGGAAGTCGGCTTCGTAACCGGTGATAATGTCGTCCTGAACTTCTTGGCACTGCAAAAAGTCATGGGTCTGCACCCATTTGACCACAGACTCTGGCATACCACCCACCAACATAAATGTGCGCATCAACCCGATCAATTTCTCATGGAGAGGTGCTGGCAAAGGTGCATCGATATTGGCCTGACCGCGTGCGTCCAATAACAGTTGTTCGCCGTTGGCCAGCAGAAACTCGTCAAAAGTCATAGGGAACATATACATGGAGTGGATGCGTCCAACACCAAAGGTCGGGATTTCGTCGAGCACAAACTCAAGCAACGACCCTGCGGCAATGACATGAAGGTTGGGCATGTCTTCCTTGAAATAACGCAATGCCATAATGGCCTCTTGGCTTTCCTGTATTTCATCGATAAACAACAAGGTTTCATTGGGTACGATAGGTGTGCCGCACATGGCTGCCATCTGAGGCACTATACGCGTTACATCCAAATCCTTCTTAAACAGGTCGATATAATTGGATTGCTTCTCAAGGTTGATTTCCACATAATACTTGAAACTCTCGCCTAAATGTCTGACGGCAGTGGATTTGCCGACCTGTCGTGCTCCACGCAGCAAGATGGGCTTGTGAATGGGACGAGTTGCCCATTCGCTCAAGTAACGGTCTATGATTCTTTCGTAATACATACAACTTCTTGATTTACGGCTGCAAAGATATAAAAAATGAAATTATCCAAGGTAATAATTTGCCAAAAATCGAAAAAATCCAAGGTAATAATTCGGCAAAAATCGAAAAAATCCAAGGTAATATTTTCTTTCTATCCGATGAAATGCGTTAAAAAACCGCCATTGTTGCGGCTTATTTCATTTACACTGCCCCACAAACCAAGAAAACACCCTCAAACTATCAGCATCCGTCTTGAACATATACTCGGGATGCCATTGCACGGCGCAGACAAAACGCTTGCCCACCATTTTTACGGCTTCGATGAGGCCATCGGGGGATTCGGCCATGGATATCAAATCCTTGCCAAGGTCTTTGATGGCTTGGTGGTGTAGCGTGTTCACTTCTAAGGTTTCTTTGCCTAATAGCGTCCTTAGGTCGCCGCTCAGCGAGACTTTATGCGTTGGAACGCCGTAGGGTTTGCCCTGCCTGTGGACGATATCCGAAGGATGCTGGGAGGGAAGGTCCTGCCAAAGTGTACCGCCAAGAAACACATTGATGAATTGTAGTCCACGGCAGATGCCAAGAATGGGTTTGTCGGCTTGCAGCGCTTTCGTCAGCAACAGTGTTTCCAACTTGTCGCGTTCTGCGCTGGAAACAATGGTTCCAGTAGTATCTTTCGTTCCATAAAGCTCCGGCGCGACATCCTGGCCGCCCGTAAACAAGAATCCGTCGCAGGTTTCCACAATGCGGTCGGCATCTGCTTCGGACATTTCAATTGGCAGGACGACAGGAACGCCTCCAGCGGCCTTGATACCGTCCAGATAATCCGGCAACATCCAAACGCTCTTGCGCTCCGCATCCCAAAGCGGCGTGACGCCTATAATCGGTGACTTGCTCATGGTTTAATTCATCAAAGTTGTAAAATATTAATCAAGTCCATTGGTCAATGTTCATCATTTCCGTATCACAACCCAACGACCAGCACTTGTGTTGCCCTCGCGAAGCAATACTCCTTTCTTCTGCATGGCAGCAATGTCACGTCTGATGGTACGAAGATCTACTGACAAAACTAGTGACATTTTCTTGCCTGAAATAAAGGCATCATCATCTATCAAATCACATATTTTCTTCTGTCTTTCAGTTAATTGTACTGGTGACAAACTAGTGACATCACTACTGACATTTTTCCGTCCACTTACGACATCATACCCTCGTTGGAATGTCACCAAAGTGCCGCCGCAATGGGATTTCACCGTTGGCATCGGCAATCCGACTTCCTCAAATCCGTCATGTATCTTCTTGTAACCACGTCCCCACGTGTCGATAAAACCAGCCTTGAACATGGTATCGGCAATGTTCCGATTGCGTGGTTTCGATGAATGTTTGTCATAAAGCACCTTTTCATCATAGCCTTGAGCATTCGCAAAGCCGCAAATCCACTTTAGAAATTCGTCCTTCCAAATGCTTTTGAACTCAATGTTCTGACACTCCTTTGGTTTTATCTTGCCCATGTCAAATCAATTTGAAATCGTGCAAAGGTACAAATTTTCCAACATGCCAAGTACGGTGAAATGCCATTCCCCCCTTAAAAACAATTCCTCTCTCGTTTCTTTATTTCGCTTTTTTCCTATTTTTGCCCCAACAATCAATTTAAGTCAGATGAAAAAGAAACGCCTCCTCTTCATGGTTGTCTGCCTTGCCATAGCGGTGCCAATTCTCGCCATCTCCTACGGCCACAACCTCGCCCAGACACTACGCGTGCTACGCAACGAGTTGAGTGCCGACTATCAACAAATCGACAAGAACCGCGAACGACTTACCGAGGACTATGAGAAACAACGCCAAAAAATGATTGACGTGATGAAGCAATGCGACGAACTCTCGCTGATGCTGTATTCACAAAAGCAGGGCTTCACCTTCGATGTAAGCTATGCCTTGCAGCGGGTCACCGAGAAATACAACGAGTTCAACCAGGACCGCAGGCCTTTCGACCGCATCGTGAGCAACCTCAACGTTGAGATGGAACGCCATGCCCGCCTTATTGAGTCGCTGCGCCGCCTGCCTCCTGAGCTCGACACCATCATCGGCATTCCCGATAGTCTGCTCATCCACTACGATTCACTCAACCCGCTCTTTTTCAGCTCCGCGCACCTCGCACTGGACGAGGAACTCAAAGCCATGGCCGACTCTATCTCCGCTGTGCCTTTCGTGCTCGATGAGCAAGGTGAGGACAATCGCGAGCAATGCATTTTCTATGCCGGCGAACTACTCAAAATGTACGCCGAGACCAAAGCCGTCGTGGTGGCCGACAGTATTCACTACTACGAGACTTTCCTGCGCTTGAAGGAGACTTACGATTATGCACACGATTACTACCAAGTGTTGCAAAACCGTATCTTCGTCGAAGGTCAAACACCTTGGTACACCATCTTGCAGCGTCCCGGACGCTACTGGAGGCAAGCCATGGAAGATGCAAACGAGAAATACGACACCGCCTCCCTGTCATCGTTGTTCAAAAGAAACCATGCCGAGCGGTCGTTAAATACGGGTTGGGAGTATTCGCTTCAGGTTTTCATCATCGTCCTGTTTGTCATCGAGCTGCTGGTGATTTGGCTCATTGTCTCGCTGTTGCTCATCACTGCCTTCCGTTACTTCAAGCCCTTGAAGGAGATTGACAAAGAACGGCGACGTTTCATCTCGCTGTTGGTGGCCATTTTCATCACCATCATTTTCAACGCCAACATCGGTGGCGACGGCCTGCTCCATATCGCAGCACGGCTCACCAATACCTTCCTGTGGCTGTTGGAGGCCATCCTTCTCGCATTGCTTTTAAGATTGAAGCCCAAACAGTTGAAGTATAGCATCAGACTGTATCTGCCTACCTTCTGCATGGCTTTGGCCGTCATCGGTTTCCGTGTCGTCTTCATGCCCAACACGCTGATGAACTTCGTTTTCCCGCCAGTGCTTATCGCCTTTTTCGTGTGGCAGCTCTTCGCTTGCCTCCATAATGCGAAGAAAGTCGAGCGTGTCGACCGCTTTTTGGGCTGGATTTCGTTGGTGGCGACAGGTGCTGCCTTGGGCGTGGCCATCGCAGGGTATATCTTCGCATCGTTGCTTATTCTTGTGTGGTGGTACTTCCAGTTGGCCGTCATTCACACCTTCTATACCATCCTCGACCTCATCGTGCAGTATCGTGAGAAGCGCATGAAGCCCCGCATCGCGGATTACCGCTCGCGCATCACCTTTATCACTGGCCCTGGCAAGGAGACTTTGATGTTTGGCGCTACGTGGTTCTACGACTTGGTCAAGGACGTGGTGCTACCCGTGATGGGACTGCTCTCCATCCCGTTCTGCCTCCATCTGGCTCTCGACGTGTTCGATTTTGAGGACTTGTACAACAACATCTATCACAAAAACTTCGTTCAACTCGTCAACGACAGCGGTGCCGACACGTTCAGGATGTCATTTCATGGGATTTTGCTTATCATCAGCCTGTTCTTCGTGTTCCGTTATATCAACCGAGCCCTTCACGCCATTTGGCAGCAGGTTCGCTACGCCATCTTTATGAAGAAAAACCACCGCAAGACCATCCGCAACAACGAAATCAACCTTTCGTTGGGGAACAGCATCATCAGCGTCTTGACTTGGTTCATTTACATTGTCGTCATCGTCTTGACGTTGCATATCCCAACCAGCTCATTGAGTCTCGTGGCAGGCGGTCTCTCTGCTGGTATCGGTTTCGCCCTCAAGGATACCCTCAACAACTTCATCTATGGCATCCAACTCATGTCGGGTCGTTTGCGTGTCGGCGACTGGATTGTATGCGACGGCATCCGTGGCAAGGTCACTCACATAGGTTACCAGAGCACTGAGATTGAGACCGTTGATGGTGCCGAGATGTCGTTTCTCAATGCGACCTTGTTCGCCAAAAACTTCAGTAACCTCACGCGTAACCATGGTTATGAGTTCGTCAAGATTACGGTGGGTGTGGCATACGGCACCGACATCCAGCGTGTGCGTGAGCTGTTGGGAGAGGCTTTGATGAAGCTACAAGACAAGGACGCTTTTGGACGCGACATCGTGGATTCGAAACGTGGCATCAACATCACCTTGGAAGAGATGGACGACAGTGCGGTCACCATCGCAGTGAAGCAGCAGGTATTGGTGGCGGAGCGTGTAGGTTACATCGACCGTGCCAAGGAGATGATTTACAACACCTTGAACGAGAACGGCATCGAAATCCCCTTCCCGCAATGCGATGTACATCTTGTCAGAGAAGAATAATTTACTAATTTTGCAAACAACTAAACTGCATGAATTATGAAAAAGCTATTTCTGATCCTTGTCATCATGGGATGCTCATTTGGGCTTTCGGCTCAGGACTATGTGACCCTCGACCAGATTCGTGATAATTGGCAATCGAAGAGCATCGAAGTTGAAGATGCCTCGCCTGCAAATATCTTGGAGTTGGTGAGCGCTTTTCAGCAGGTTTGGCCCACCTATTCGGGCAGGGAATTGATCAAGTTCGCATTTTCGGATGAGGAATATGACAACACCGATAAGATAGTCGACTTGAAGAACGGCTACGTGAGATATTCGGAAGACGACCCCGAAGCCGAGTCCGATGAAATGCTGGATGCATGTGTTTGGAACCGGAAGAACGGCCACAAGCTTTTTGCCGTGACGCTTTCTCGGATGACACCTTCGGAATTGGTGGTGCTCTGTTTCTATGACTACGACTTGAAAGCGAATACCCTCACACCTGAAAAAAGCCTTGCCACACTGTTTACCCCCTCATTCCCTTGTTACCGCTACAGGGTTTTTCTGCCCCAAACTGGCAAAAACCTGGTCATCAACGAGTACTTCGGAAGCATCACTATCGAGCACACATACGGCTGGGACGGGATGAAACCTGCAAATCCGCGAATCACCATCGACCGGTTGGACAACTGCCAAGCGCAATTCAACGCGGACTATTTCGGTGACGAACGCCATCCGTTCACCCAATATGCCATGACGGACATCGATAATGATGGCAACCCTGAGTTGGTTTTGCAATCAGACAACGAAGAGTTTCGTGCGGTCTATGCCATTACCTTGACTATCGATTTGCTCGCTGGGGAGAACGGTATGCGTTTCTTGTCATTCTACAAGAATGCCGTAGGCCATACAGGCAGTTGTGGCGCCTTATGTATGTCAGGGGTATATGTCATTTTGAGCGAAAGCAGCCCAAAATCGTACCTTATGGCCGTGTCGGAATGGGATGAGCAAGAAGAGGACTATGCTGAAAGTAGCTACACCTTGGACGGGAAGGAAATATCGAGGAAAAAAGGTAGAGAAATGGAAAGCGCATTAGGTGAGCCCTACGAACCCAAACTGGAATGGACAAAGCTGACTGTGGATTGAATATGTACTAAGGAATGCAGAATTATTGTACTTTTGCAGCCTAAAATCAATCAAAATGAAGAGAACCCTTATCATCATAGCCGTTTCGTTGCTTCTTGCCTCCTGTGGAAACAAGCAACCTCAAGGAACAACCACTACCACTGAAAAGCCAAAGAAATCAGTGACCGTTCCTAATTTCAACGCTGACTCAGCTTACCAGTTTGTGGCCAAGCAGACCAACTTCGGTCCACGCGTGCCCGAAACCCAAGCTCATGCCGACTGTGCCGAATGGCTCACCTCCAAGCTCGGAGAATATGCCGACACGGTCATCGTCCAAGCATTCCGTTCACGCTTGTATAACGGCAATGGCATCGATGGAAAAAACATCGTTGGGGTCTTCCATCCCGAGGCTAAGAAACGCATCGTGCTCTGCGCCCATTGGGACTCGCGTCCTTTTGCCGACCACGACCCTGACGCGGCCAACTCACATAAGCCTATCGACGGCGCCAACGACGGCGCCAGTGGTGTGGGCGTACTGATGGAATGTGCCCGTCAGTTCAAGTTACACGAACTGCCTTCAAACTTAGGCATCGACATCGTTTTGTTCGACCTTGAGGACTACGGCCCACATCAGGAAGATGCAGAGAAATATTATGATGACAGGGTCAACCATTGGGCCTTGGGCTCACAATATTGGTCGAAACAGCCGCATGTCTATGGTTATAAGGCTTATTATGGTATCCTCCTCGACATGGTGGGGGGCAGCAATCCCAACTTCCCAAAAGAGTATTACTCGCAAGGCTTCGCCGCTTGGGTGAGCAACAAGGTTTGGCGCAAAGCATACGATTTAGGCTATCGCCCCTATTTCAACAATGAGTTGGGCACCATGATTAGTGATGACCACATCCCGATGAATCAGATTGCCGGCATCCCGACCATCGACATCATTGACCTGCAACCCAACAGCAGCAACGAGTGTTTCCCTGAAGTGTGGCATACCTTAAACGACAACCTCGAACATATCGACAAGACGACTTTAGGCATGGTCGGTGATGTGCTTCTTAACATTGTGTATGAAGAATGATTTCAAATTAACAACAATAACATTCAAACCATTAAAAAATGAAAAAAGTAGTTCTTATCATGATTGCAGTCATGGGATTGGCATTTGCCTCCCAGGCTCAAGACAACAACCTTGGTGTCAGGTTGGGTGGTGGTCAAGGTTACAACGCTGAGCTTTCCTGGCAGCATGGAATTGACGACAACCGCATGGAATTCGATCTGGGTTGGGCAAACTACAATGATGCCTCCAGTTTTAGCTTGACAGGCATTTACCAATTTGTCTTTGATCTCCCCTACAATTTTGCTTGGTTCATCGGCCCTGGAGCTAATGTAGGCATGACATCATTCGATGAGAGAGCTCATTTTGCGCTTGCTCTTGCCGGACAAGTTGGTGTCGAGTACGATTTTGCGGCCATTCCGTTGCAATTGTCTTTAGACATCCGCCCGCGTTTGTATGTCGTTCCAAGCACGGATTTCCATTGGGGTGACATCGCTCTAGGAATCCGTTACAGATTCTAAGAAACAGATGTGAACAGACGAAAAAAGACCGCATTGCTGCGGTCTTTTTTCGTTCTATAACCCATTGATGTAATTGTTCAGCTCTCGCTTCGAGGACTCGTAGGAAAAAGCCTCATTAAGCAAGTAGTATTTGTTCTGGTCAACACAATTAGCGTAAGCGAACTTGGCAAACTCCAACTTGTTGCTCTCAAAGGAGAACAGCTTGCAGATGCCGAGGATTTGGCTGGCCGTCATTGGGTTGGCCGAAATCACCTGTTTGGCCACGGTCAGTTTCGAGCTATCGAACGACTCATCGGAAATCACCTGGTAGGCATCCTCATAGTCCTGAGGAGTCATGCCAAATTGCATTGGTGGTACAGGAGGTGTAGGAGGCACAGGAGGCTGGACATTCCCTCCAACAGAAGGTTGTTCGGTAACCAAATCCATGGTCACTTCGGGACGGACATGGATTTGGGAATAATCCATTCCGAACAATTTGTCGTCACGAACAATAGTGAGGGTCTGCGATTGCTTGAGGTCAACAAACTGGCCCACACAGTTTTGCAGCGGGTTGTCAAGTTCAACACGGATGTAAAAGCTGTCTTCCCAAAGGTTGCGGACGCAGATGGAGCGTACAGGCTGCTCGTTTTGCAACACATCGTCGACAAATAGCCAGAAACTCAATCCCCGAGGGGCAACGATGGTCAAAGTTGTACTTCCGTGATGGTTGCCTCCGTGATGGTGTCTCACCGTGGCCACTTGCGCCATGCCGGGTAGGGCCATAAACAAGATGAGGAAGAAAAATAGATGTTTTTTCATATCGGTAAATTTTTAAATCATTCAATAATGACCTTTTGGGTCACCACCTTGCCACCAATGACACTGACAAAATAGAGGCCAGCCGGCAAGTCACTGACATCAATGGTTGTTTGCTTGTCCATGACAAAACCACGCACCTCCACACCTTGTGCATTGACAATGTGGACGCAGAGCTTGCCTTGTTCATAATCAGTGGCAATGGTCATCTGGCCCTTCACTGGATTAGGCGAAATCGTGACCGTGAAGGGATCTTTCTCGAAGTCGACATATTCCTTAATGCCCACCAAGGTGCCTTCGCTATTGGAACGGCTCACCACCATGCCACTGACTCTCAAAATCGGGTTGTCGGGGTCGGTGCAGTGGGGGCAGGAGTTCTGTCCATCGTGGCAATCGGGATAGTTGGGGTGGCATTGGTCGATATAGGTCGGATCGAACTGATAAAAGAGATGAGCACCACCTTGAGGCACATACTCATTCATATCGTAGTCCCACACAAGGGCGATACTGCCGGGACACCAGCCACTGCGGTTGTGCGGCCAAGTGCCGTTTTGAGGCTGGCAGCCAGCGGGGTTGGGGTTACAGGTACGCCACAAGTGTTGGTCGAATTTGAGGCTGCCGTTCACGTAAACATGGTGTGTTGCCTCGTAAAACTCTGCAGCGTTGCCCGTGTTGTAAGCACTTCCACCACTCATGGCACTGCTCCAGTTGTGGCCGCTGGTGATGACCTTCAAATGGGCTTCCTCCGTATTCTCGGCAAACTCAAAATCCACCTCAGGCAAAGGTTGCAGGTTGGCATAGTCACCGAAGTCGTAAGGGCCGAACCAGATGGGCTGAACATCGCTATACAAATAGTCAGGTGTGCCTTTCTGCATATTGAAAGTCAAAATGGGACAATAGCCGCTGCCGTCCCAAGTCTGGTAGTAGACCTCGAACTCGACCAAACCTTGCAGGATGGAGGTGTAATCCGTGACATCCACATCGTCGTCACACTCCACACCGAAAGGCGAACAGTAGCGGAACAGTTCCACCCATTCGCCACGGAAATTCTTCACACGCACATAGCCAATGCGGTCGTAAGGGTCGCAGTCGCCATTGACACAACGGTGGTCGTAATGGGCATTGATGGAAGTGAAAGCACCCACATGCGAAGGCAGTGCATATTCACCATGTGCAGTCTGATTGGATGAAGTGACAACGAGGTCACCGTTCATAGCCACGGCATCTACATTGTTGAAGTCGTTGGTTATGGTGAAGTGGTTGCTGACAGTGGTCGTCTTGCCGCCGCTCTGTGTGATGCTGGCCGTCAGGTCGAAGTCGCCGAAAGCGATGGGCTCCCACATGGCGTACCAATAGCCGTTTTCCGGATTCTCTGGGTAGGCCGTCTGCAGCTGCACTGTCTGACCGCCGACACTACAATGCACGTCTTCAAACTTGATGACATTGCCATGTTCGATATAAGCGCTCAACACCAGCAACATGGGTTTCAGTTCGGTCATATAGACGTTGAGACCTTCATAAGGTCTGCGGATGGTGATTTCAGGCGTGAAGTTGTCGGGGTCGACCACCTCGAACGTGCGGTTGACCGCGGGAGCGGCTTGCCATTGGGTGCCATCGCCAGGCTGAGTGGCTCTAACCTTCACGGTGCCCTCCTCTCCCGTCAGCGTGATGGTGTTGCCCTCCAATGTGGCCGGACCTTCCACAATCTCGAAGCTGACAGGCAGTCCAGAGGTAGCCGTGGCATTGACTTGGAAAGGCTGGTCGAAGACGAGCTTGTCGGGAATGGCATCAAACTCAATGAATTGAGAAGCCAGGCCTGCAGGTATGTGGCGCACAGTAACATTGTCGAAGCCGCCATGAGAGCTGCTAAGGAAGAACATGCCATCCCATGCAGCAGGGTCGAAGCGGTCGCCACTGCCTGGAGTGAGGCCTGCATTAAGACCTTGTATCTCAGGGACAGGTTCAAACTCGCCCGAGCAGCCATAGTCAGCAAAGAGAGTGACCGCCCCATGGCCTCCGTTGGCTTCAAGGTCAATCATGATTTTCCAGCGTGTCCAAGTGCCGTATTCGTTTTGGTAATCGAAATCGACAGGCATGGTGTTGTCGGGCAAAACAATACCATTGACAAAGCTCGGTCTTGGGTCTTGACCAGTGGTGATGAAATAGATGCCACCGTCTTGCACGGGCAGGTTAGGGTTGGGGCAGGTAGCCTCATAACTCATAGGAGGCAACACAACGCCATCGCCGTCGGCATCGTAGCCGATACCGAAGCATGTGCCCCACCAATTGCGAAACATGTCGATTTCAACCTCGATGATGCCGCCCGTTGAGAAATCGAACGGAAAGGCTTCGGTTGATTTGTGGGTGGCCACTTCGCCGAAGTTAGTATTTGCGTTGTCGAAGAAAGCGCCCATGGTTTCATCGGGGGTGGTTTGGCCGCCACCGCCGAGGTATTCGGTCTTCAGCACGCCGCCGCCCGCACTATGGGCGCGCGCCACCCAACCGCCTTGACCGTTGAGCGGAGCGCCTTCATTATAGTTGTTGAAATTGTCGGTAGCTTCGGTCTGGGCCATCAGGCCGATAGCAAAGACCATCGATGCGAAAAGCAAAGTTATTCTTTTCATAATTCTGGTATTTATTCAATTACAACTTTCTTGGTCACGACTTTTCCACCGATGACATTGACGAAATACAAGCCTGAAGGCAGGTCGCTCACGTCGATGGTGGCTTGCTTAGCCATGCTGAATCTGCGCACTTCAACGCCATAGGAGTTGAGGATGTGGACGCTCGTGCGACCCAACTCATAATCCGTGGTGATGGTCATATTGTTCTTCACTGGGTTGGGCGTGATGGCCACATCGAACGGATCCTCGTCCACGTCGGGATATTCGGGCGTGTCAAGCAGGATGTCGGTGTTGTGGCTGTAAGTCACCAGTTTACCGGAAACCTTAATATAGGGGTTGCTGGAATCCTGACAATTGGGGCAGTTGTTTTGCCCATTAACGCAGTCAGGATAGTTGGGATGGCATTGGTCGACATAGTCGGGGGCAAACTCGTAAGTCACCTCGGCACCGCCATCGGCAAGATAGTCGTCGAGGCTATAGCGCCACACCAAACCTATGCTACCCGGGCACCAGCCACTACGGTCGTATATCCAAGTGCCATTCTGAGGCTGGCAACCCGCAGGATTGGGACTACAGGTGCGCCAGAGATGTTGCGTGTAAGTCACAGCGCCGTTGATCTTGATGTTGTGTGTGGCCTCGTAGAATTCGGCGGCATTGCCTGTGTTGTAGTTGCCGTTGGTGCCACTGCTCCAGTTATGACCCGTGGAGACTAGACGCAACTCTGCTTTTTCGACGCAAGGATCAAATTCGAGATGGCGTGTCGGTACGGAGCAAAGGTTGGCATAGTCGCCGAAACTGTAGTTACCAAACCACAATTCGCTCATGTCGACATAGGTGTATTCGGGCGTACCCTTGGTGTAATCAAAGGTGATGATGGGGTTGTAGCCGTCGCCCGACCAGACATCGAAATGCAGTTCAAACTCAACGAGACCTTGCAACAAGGTGGTGAAGTCGCTGACATCGAGGTCGTCGTCGCATTCCTTGCCAAAAGGTGTGACATAGCGGAAGAGCTCGACCCACTCGCCACGGTAGTTCTTCACGCGGCAGTAGCCAACACGGTCGTATGAGTCGCAGTTGCCGTTCACGCAGTTGTGGTCATAGTGCATGTTGATGGCATTGAAGGCATTGACGTGCGAGGGGAAGGCATACTCGGCATAGCTGGTTTGGTTGCTGGGAGCCACCACAAAGTCGCCGTTGCAAGCGGTTACCATCATGTCGTTGTAATCGGTGGTGACCTCGAAGGAGTTGGTGGCCGTCGTGACCTTGCCGCCCGTCTGGGTGATGCTGACGGTCATGTCGTAGGTGCCTGCGCCAGAGGGCGTCCAGGTGGTGTACCAGTAGCCGTTGTCGGGGTTGTCGGGATGATCGGTTTTCAAGGTCAATTCTAGGCCGTCGACGGAGCATTTCACTTCATTGAACTTGAGGACGTCGGGGTGGTCGATGTAGGCACTCAACACGATGAGGATAGGATTCTCGAAGTCAGGCATGTAGACCTTGGTGCCTTCGTAGGGTCGACGGATGGTGATTTCGGGAGCATAGTTGGCGGGGTCGACGACATAGAACGAGCGGGTCACTGTGGGAGCAGCCTGCCAGTTGGTGCCGTCGCCGCCTTGCATGGCACTCACTCTCACCATACCTTCTTCGCCTGTCAGCGTGAGGATGTTGCCTTCCACTGAAGCGGGGCCTTCGACGACCTCAAAAGTCACGGGCAGACCCGAAGAAGAGGTTGCGTTCAGGGTGATAGGGTCGGCGGTGATCAGTTGGTCGGGGATGGCGTCAAAGTCGATGAACTGCTGAGACAAGCCTCCGGGGAAGTGGCGGACGGTGAAGTTGTCGAAGCCGCCCCAGCCGCTGTTGAGAAGGAATATCTTGTCCCACATGGCGGGGTCAAACTTGTCGCCACTGCCAGGGGTGAGTCCCAACGGGAAGCCTTGACATTCGGGGACGGGCTCAAACTCACCGTTCAGCACGTCACGTTTCATATACAGGGTGACGGCACCGGCGCCGGCGTTGGCATCAAGGTCGATGGAAATTCTCCAGCGGTACCATTGGTGTGAAGGCTCAAAATTGACATGTGCCGACAATTTGTTGTTGGGCAACACGACACCGCTCATGAAATTCGGATTGTCGCTGACGTTAGTGGTCAGCATATAGATGCCGCCGTCGGGCAAAGTGCTGGTCGAGTCGGGGATGATGGGCTCGTGGTTTCCTTTGATTGGGGGAAGCACAAAGCCGTCGCCGTCGCCATCGTAGCCGATGCCGAAGAGATCGCCCCAGTGCTCGCGCCACATGTCGCATTCCACTTCGATGATGCCGCCCGTGCTGAAGTCGAAGCCGTATTCCGCGATGCTGCGGGTGGCGATGTCGCCATAGCTGGTGCCTGAGCAGGTGGAGAACACGCCGATGCTTTCATCTGGAGTGGGGGTCCATGGTTGGGAGCCCCAGAAGTAGGCAAAATAGCCTGTGTACAGGTATCTGCCGCCATTGCCGGCGCTGTGCACCTTGGTGATCCAGCCGTCTTGGCCGTTGAGGGCAGGGCGGTTGTTTTCGTCTCCAGTATCCAAATAATCGTTGAAGTCGAAGGTGACTTCGGTCTGTGCCGTAAGGCCGATGGCAAAGACCATCATAGTCAATAGAAGTAGAATTTTTTTCATAGGAAATAGTTTTAAGTTGATGGGACAAAAATACGTATTTTATCGAAGACTGCAAAAGATTTCCTAAATTTGCGGGCATGAAAGCGAAGCTTTTCGTCATAGGGTTGTTCTTGTTGGCCTTTGTCGCCTGCACATCAAGAGCCAAGGTCGCTGAGCATGGGCAAAGCGAAGAAGGGCCGAATCCAGAGTTATCCGCCATCGACAGCCTGATGTGGCGCCAGCCTGATAGTGCCTTGGCGGTGCTGCAGCAGTTTGCAGCCAGCCCCAAGGCCGACAGCCTCGATGAGTTGAATGGGCATTACTGCCAGCTACTGATTTCGGAGTTGCTGTATAAGAACTATTATGACCAGACCAACCGCGAGGAACTGCTGAAGGCGACGGCGTATTTTGATTCGCTGTGTAATTGTACAGGCGTTGCGCGCAACAGCTCCACCATCGCGTTTCTGGATGCCCGCGCCCATTATATTAATGGTGTGGGATACTACGAGCGCGACAGCATTATGGAAGCCTGCAAGGAATACCTGAAGGCTTTGGAGGTGATGGAAGGGAATTTCGAAAAGGATGAATTGACAGGACACAGGGCCAGGTTTATGGCCTATACCTACAACCGCCTCGGTGACATGTTCTCAGAGCAGTTTATGATGGAGCCGGCCATTGAATGTTTTGGCCATTCGTATGAGTTTTGCAAGATTGACCCCGCTTCTCCTTACAGTGTATCCAATGCGCTTTATCGTATTGGTCTTCAATACAACAAGATGAAAAAGAAGAACAGCGCAAACTACTATTATGAACGCGCCTTTGAGTTGATACCAGATACCAACAATTTGATTTATAGGAATTTGGAGTCGTCGCGAGCGCTCCTTTCCTATCAGATGGGGCATCCAGCCGAAACCTCCTTGAAAACACTCATCACAATGGTGAAACTTGCCATTGATGAGGAAGAACAGTTGACCCGATTTTTTACCATAGGTAGCATCTATTTCGAGGAAGCGATGTATGATTCTGCTTTTCGCTATTTAGAGCCCGTGTTTCAACACACAAATGATGTCGTGATGCGGGTACAAGCTGCTGACTTTATCCGTGTCATATATGATAGTAAGGGGATGGGGAAAAACTCGGACGAATATGTCAGGTTCGCGGCCGCCAACAAGAAATCAAACGGCCAAAACAATGCCGAAGTCTTGCAACTCAACAAACAATTCAAGGAATACAAGGATAAGCAACTTGAACGACAAACTTCGGACGAGAAAAACAAAGAACGAAAAAAGGTCATGGCACGAACGGTCGAGATTGTGGTACCCATCTCGCTTGCCATCACTTTGCTTATCGTTTTCCTGATACGGAAAAGGCACCAGAAAAACCTTTCGGAGCAAGAAGCCACGGCAAAGCTCCTGCAAAACGCCAATGCACGCCTACAGGCCGAAAAAGAACAACTGATACAACAGCAGACAAGGGTTCTGTGTAAAGCCCCCTCTTCATCCTACGAAGCCTTGATGAAAGAGACCATTTGCTTCGATTTGCGACAACGTTTCGGAAGAACCGAAATCATCACCACCAACAAATCATCATTCTATGCAGACATGGCCATCAGTGCGAGGGACAAGCAAGCGTTGACTCATGCTGTGGAAAGGCATTGTCCCAACTTCGGACCGTTACTGAAAGCCCAATGCTCCGAATTCACACGAAACGATTTTGAGTTGTGCCGCTTTTTGCTGATAGGCCTAACAGAACCGCAGGTGGCCGTATTGCTCCAAAAAGACTATTCCACGATATGGAAGCGAGCCAAAGAGATAAAGAAAGTGCTGCAAACAGCTGAACTGGAACACGGCTTGAGGCATGTCTTGTTTGAAATCTCTCCAGCAGAATGAGTTTTTTTGTATCGAGAACCGCCTTTTACTCATAGAAAATATTTTCTTGTACTCTTTTGATTATCTGTTATTTGGCTATTAGCTTTGCCACAATTTGCCACAATCTAAAGGATAATAACGCTTGACTGGATTTCCAGATGGGTTAGTTTTGCATCTGAAATCAAAACACGATAACACTATGTATAAATTCAAACATTTATTCTTGATGGGCTGTTTACTCTTTTCGGCATCATTCAGCCAAGCCAACAACACAATGGTTACAAAATATGATGAACTTCCTATTGAAATAATTGAAAAGACGTGTCATGGTGGTTCGGAAAGAGGCAATTCCATTATCCCAACGCTAAATGATCACATGCTCACGGTGGTATTCACCGAAAACCTCGGCCAAGTAGCTGTGGAAGTGACAACAGCTTTAGGTGGTAACGTAGAATGCCTTTCGATAACTACGCCGAACGGCCTGCAAATCTACATCCCCAACACGGGCGATTACATCGTCACCTTCACCCTTCCCAACGGGGATGAGTACTATGGTGAGTTTACGGTGACGGATTAAAGTCAAAATCATCAATTAAATCAACTAACAACATTTATTAAAATTTAATCATTATGAAAAAGACAAAATTATTGATTGCTACTTTATTAGTGGTTGCAACCGCTTCTATTGTCATCGTGTCCTGCAAGAAAAACAACGAAAGCACCTTGAACTCTAAAGGTTACAGCACCCAGAAAGCCTTTGATTATCGACAGATTGATGATAAGCTAACTTACTTTACAGACTTCAAAAAGAGAATGACAGAAAGCAAAGATAACGAAGTTTTCAATCTTAACGATGCTGCTTGGCACCTCGCCTGTTTGGCCAACCTTGATTTTTGCAACATTAATGTGAAATATGATGATTTCCAGTTTGATACCATTGATATGCAAGTCGAAGTATTGGATAGTATCATGCTGTTGAGTGACATCGACTCAGCCTATGACCAGATGTGCGCCAAAATACATCAGTTCAAGAAAGGGTTTAACCACTGCGACCAGAATCTGTATTACATCAATGTATCCATTGATGCCAATGGCAGTGCCAAAATCGCTTTAATGACCTCCTTCACCTCTTGTACAAAAAACTTGATAGATCATCCTTGGTATTTTTCAGATCCTTTTGAAGCAGCGTATGCGTGTGATGAGTATTTTAGCGGAGATTCGGTCTATTATTGGGATCGTTTGGCAGCAACTGAGCTTCAACGTGTTCTCAATATTTTCGAGCATCACGAGAATGGGAGTGGAATAAATGGAGCAATATGTTATATCCCCACACGAAACCACACTTTTGATTACACCAATACCTACGATCCATATGGTTCTGGATATTATTATTGGAATGAATCCAGAGTTTTCGCTCAAAGATACACTTATTCTAATCCAAATTACGTTTTTGAACTCTTTGAAATGTGTTACTGTCTTGATTCGTATCTCGGTTTAGGTTACGATTACATCAACGATAACTTATATCGCCATGAATATCCTGTTTGTTGGACAATTGAGTGTAAAACCATGGTATCCATCCCGGTATATTATTATTATCATCAATTGCATGTCGAATACGGCCAGCCTATAACAATCCCAGATCCCATTACAAAATAAAAAACATGCCTGAAATGGTTTTTACGTATTTTTGCAGCAAATCATAAAACAAACAATACCATGAAAAAGATTTTGCTACTAATCGTTTTTGCCGCTGCGGCTTCACTCTTGTCGGCACAGGATATGTGCTCGTTTATGTACCATGATAAGGTGGGGCATCACATCAACATGAATAATCCCATGCAACAACGAGACGGGGATTTCGTCATAAACACCTACATTTTCGAAGATGTCGGGGGCAACAATGCCATCCCTTTGGGAAACATGTTATACAAACTATCTCCCACTACACTCACCTTTACGGACTCTCTGTTCTTGGTCGACACGGCTCAACGTACCTATTTTTTGGCTCGCGACCCGCTCGGCGAGGGCAACATCAAGGCTGTTTTCGAATATCATGAAGATTGCGACAGCACTTTCCTTCGCATCAGGCATTTCACTGACAACGACCTCCATACCAACCCGGAAGAGGATGTCGTAACCCCTGTCTGCGAAGGTTCCGCATTAGGTGGATCCACTTTGCTCGACTGCCATAGTGACTTGATTATGAAATACTACAAAGAGCGCTCCGATGTAATCCGCGATGAATACGTTGCCCGATTTGCCCCCAATGGTACGCTGAAACAACAGGTTTTGTTCGAAGAAAACGTTTTTGAGACAGTGAGGCTTCATGTGCTCAAGGAAACACCGCTACAATACTACCAATTCAAAGACGCTCCCGACGACAACCTCTCCATCATTGTGGTCGACTCCCTCTTCCAAAAAAACACCGTAATCCTCAACAAGATATTGAGATCAGAAAGTATCAATCAATATGCAACAGAATATGAGTATTTGAAACTCAACGACTACTCAAAAGTCGAAGTCCTTCCCGTTGGGGGAGACGATGTACTGGTAGCGGCACCCTATGTGTATGACACAAATTTCGACCCTCTACATGCCAAGCATGGCGTTGCCGTAGCAAAGTTCGACCTACGCACCATGCAACTAAAAGACTATGTCGTGTTCGGTGTAAGTACCAGTACTTATAACAGAAAATCATGCATGGGGCTTAAAATGATGACGGACGGCACTGTCTACTTCGCATATATGAAGCCTTATGAGCCTAAAATTAACATCGTGAAAATGGATACCGACCTGAACGTAGAATGGAACCGCCTCGTCAAGACAAGCAACATCATTTTATACTCGGGATTAGGGTACTCCTCCTTGTTCGAAGATGGGCAAGGGAACGAAAAAGGCATAGCCTGGTCTTGGTATGCCAGCAAGGAAGGTAACGACAGAATAGGGCTGGCACATTTCTTCCTCAACCACGACGGCACTGTAGGCACAAACGATGCTGGAATTGAAGTGCGTCCATACACCTACTTCCCCAACCCCGCCCAAGACCGGCTCCACCTTCAATACTCGCCCGACGTGAAGCCCGCCCAAGTCGAGCTTTACGACCTGCAAGGCCGCCTGGTGTGCACGCAAAGTGAGGGCCTGGAAAGCATCAACCTGCAAGGCCTCGCGCCAGGGCAATACCTGATGAAGGTCACTTTGGAGGACGGGAAGACTTATTCTGACAAGGTGGTGAAAGAGTAGGCATTTGCGTGAAAAAAAACCGAATGACTTGCAGATCTATAATCCCTAACACGGGAGATCACACCGTCACCTTCACCCTTCCCAACGGTGATGAGTACTATGGTGAGTTTACGGTGACGAATTAAGTCAAAATCATCAATTTAATTAATTAACAACAAATTAAAATTTAATCATTATGAAAAAGACAAAATTATTCATCGCAACATTACTAGTGGTTGCAACCGTTTCGGTTGCAGTGGTTTCCTGCAAAAAAGAAACTGCAAACGCCTTGACGGATAACAAAATTGAATCAGTGCAAACCTTCAATCCACGAGAGATTAAAGACATGAATGCCTACCTGAAGGACTTTAAGCAGAAAATGAATTCCACCGCCAAAGGCGAAGACGAGTCTCTTTCGCTCGAAGATGCTGCATGGCACCTCTCCAGTGTAGCCAACTATGACTTCGGCCATGCCAATGTCGAGTGCGACGATGTGCGTTTTGATACGCTTTATGCCCATGTGAATGTCACAGATGGCAAAATCCTTTTAAGCGATTTGGCAAGCGCTTATGAGGAAATCCACATGGGCATTGACAAATTCTATCACAGTCTTACGCTTGACAACAAGCATTTTCGTTTCATCAACGCCATTATCTCTGAAAACGGAGAGGTTGCCATCCCATTACTGACAACTTTCAGCTATGGCACAAAAGACATTATGGATCATATCTGGTATTTCCCAGGTGATGAATGGGACCTCGCCGACACATGTTATTATTACCTTCCCGAGGACTCATATCCAGTGCAAACAACTGGAACATCTGAACTACAGCGTGTCTTAAATCTGATAGTTAGCCATAATTATGTGTTGATTAGCGAACCAACGAAATCTAGTAGCAGGTTTTACTACACACCTACTTTCACAAAGCCATTCAATCACCAAGACTATATCGATCCTTACGGCTCTCCAAACTTTAATGACTCTAGGATATTTGCAAGCTTGAACTCTACTAACACTGACATTGTAGTATGGATCTGTTACCTTCTTGACTCATATTTGGGATTAGGCCATCAATATTGCCCTGATGGAGAATATATATTGAGTTGGGAAGTGGACTATTATTATAGGACAGGAACGTTTGTTCATCCTTCTATGGAATACCATGAACTCAAAGTAACTTATGGTGAAAAACACGAATATCCGATTGAACCTGGCCAGAATGACTACTAATCTGACAATCGAGGGTGTTCCAACAGAGAACCTGTTTCTTTCGTTTGGAACACCCTTAAACCAAAGAGCATTTCCTAATAATAACAGAAATTCAGTTCTTGAACCACATTAATTGTATTTTTGCCCATAATAGTAATCAATAAACTGCGTCCGTCATGAAAAAACTGCTTCTCATCATCGCAATTGCACTTGCTGCATTCCATGTCCAAGCCAGTGATATGGACTACTCCCGCGACTCGCTCTTCATGTGCATCACCGGACCCGATGGAGACACGAGCGTTGCCTTCAACTTCCCCACCTTCTTGGAGATGCGAGACAACACGCTGCTGACCCGTCTCTTCCTGAAATCACAAGACGGCAGCCAATACATCGGCGACTGGTTCTACAGGCTCTCCCCCCAGGACAACGCCGTCATCGATTCCGTCTTCGTGGCCAAGGACGAAGCCTTCGACGGAACCTCTTCGCGCTCCTCGGCACAGGATGACGGCAAAGGCCACAATTATGACGACGGCTCACGCGTCCTGCTGGCACAGAATCCCAATGGCGACGACTACATCTATGCCTACCTTGTCTATAACTACAAAACATCAGAGACAAGCCTCCGCATCCGCCATTTCGACGACAACCTGGACTTTGAGGACCTGGGCAACGCCGTCATCGTCCCTCTGGAAAACGCCATTGTCGACAGGCTCTGCACCATCATGCTGGAGGGCGACAACATCGTGCTCATGTACCTGATGGGGGGAGGATGGGACACACCCGTCGTCGCACGCATCGGCCTCGACGGCTCGCTGAGGGATAGGGTGAGCTTTTCACACCTGTTTCACATCAACTTTCCCAGGTTCCATGCCTTGGCCGTCTTCAACGATTCCCCAAGGGAATATGCCCTCATTGACATGAACGCCTCGGGAGGCGGCTACAATTATCATGTGATTGACTCCCTGTTTGCCCAGCAGGAAACCATAGTGATGGAGGAATCCTACGGGGATATCTATCCGCCTTATCCAAGCGTGTCCTACACGGAAAACTACATCCAGCTTGACATCCTTCCGCTCGACGACGGGTCTTTCCTTGAAGCCAGACAATACGAGCGGCACAACGTAATTAGGAACGGAGCCTGCATCATGAAGTACGACAAGACGACCCATGCCTGCCTCGCGAACGCCCAGTTCGAGTCCACTCCCATCTATACACATGTCCAGTACTACGGCTTTCCCATAGGCCTGGAGCAATCGCCCGACGGCAACCTCTATTTCGCCTACCGCACCAATGCGAATTATTCGACCAACGTGGGATGGATTGGCATTGCGAAGCTGGACACCGACCTGAACATCATCTGGCAGCGGTATTGCCTGGGGACATACTCTGCAACCGGAGGATACCATCATATCCATTGCCGGACGGGCGTGACCAAAGACGGTTTCGTCGTCGGAGGGAGATCCAACAAGGAAGAGCCACCTCACGATTTCTTCTGTTATTTCATCCATGACGACGGCGTTGTGGGCACTCCCGAAGCGGAAGCCTTAATCCGTCCCTACCTGTTCTACCCCAACCCCGCACAAGACCAAATCCACCTGCAATACTCGCCCGACGTGAAGCCCGCCAAAGTCGAGCTCTACGACCTGCAAGGACGCTTGGTGCGCACGCAAAGCCAAGGCCTGGAAAGCATCAACCTGCAAAGCCTCGCGCCAGGGCAATACCTGATGAAGGTCACCTTGGAGGATGGAAAGTCTTATTCGGACAAGGTGGTGAAGGAATAAAAAACAAAAATAAAGCGGAAAATATTTGTTTCAAACGTTTTTATTCATATATTTGCAGCGGATTAAATACATAATAACATGAAAAAAATAGCATTACTCATCATCGGGCTCTTAACTTCTTTTCTTGTCCAAGCCCAAGAAGTCCAGATGGGTTTCATCCCGTTCCATCATCCTGGCTATCGCATCTTTAACATCCGGAACTGCATGCAACAAAGCGACGGCGACGTTGTTTCAGACGTTTTGGTGGCCTCTCTCGACGGCAACAACCCCATCGTCGTAGGCAACGTTTTCTATAAGGCGTCACCCACTGAGCTTCAGTATGTCGACTCGTTGTTTGTGGCCGACAGCCTTCCACCTAGTTACCTGTTAGTCAAAGACCCTCTTGGCGGAGGCAACCTGCGGGTCAACATCGAGCCCGACGGCAACGGCGGCACAGCATTGCGTATCTCGCACTTCACAGACAACGACCTCAACATCAACGCTGCCGAGGACATCGTGGTTCAGTTGTGCGACACGGTATCTTTCGATCATCGCCATAGTTATATGATGGATAGTCGGAACGATTTGATCATTAAATACTACACAGAAAGCCTCGATGGGAGTTATGTGTGCCACATAGCACGTGTTGGCCTTGACGGCACATTGAAACATACCGCCGTGCTGCCCCAGAACCAGAATTTCCTCATAACGATGGGAGAGTTTGACTCTCCGTCAGGACAATACTTCCAATGGACCATCAATTCAGACCGGAATCTTCTGTTCTATGTCATTGATTCCACATTTCATGTGAAAAACTATCATGTCGTCAACAAACAGTTGGAAAACGTAGTCTATTTTGATTCGGTCTACATCCAAGTTATGGAAAGTTTTTGGTTTAACGATTCCAACATGAATGGCACTTTTGTCATCCCAGATGAAGGAGATTTGCTGGTCGCGGCGCGTTATACCAGGGATTCGACCTGGGTATATGACGAAACAGAAAGAGGATTGGCTGTGGCGCGTTATGACCTTCGCACCATGCAGCGGAAGGCTTTGGTACATTTCAATGACCAACCTGGCCCCGAGACCGAAGCGCGTTGCATGTGTTTCCAGAAGGCATCCGACGGCAATCTTTATCTGGTCTATAGAGAACCTACACCGAACAATAAGCCGACCATGACTGTAGCCAAAATGGATCGTGACTTGAACCTGATATGGAAACGCTATTGCTATGACCAAGCTATGGCTTACGACCCATATAGTAGCATGCACTCCAGCATGCTGAACGACAACGAGGGGAATGAAGCAGGGATATACATCGTGGGCTATGCCTCCCCTCTCATGCAGGCCGGTGCCGGAATCTTCCATTTCTTCCTTACCGACGAGGGGCTGGCAACCGTTAAAGACGGAAGTATTGCAATCCGTCCCTATACCTATTACCCCAACCCCGCCCAAGACCGGCTCCACCTGCAATACTCGCCCGATGTGCAGCCCAAGCAAGTCGAGCTCTACGACATGCAAGGACGCTTGGTGCGCACGCAAAGTGAGGGCATAGAAAGCATCAACCTGCAAGGTCTCGCGCCGGGGCAATACCTGATGAAGGTCACTTTGGAGGACGGGAAGACTTATTCGGACAAGGTGGTGAAGGAATAGTAAGCTAAAAGAAGACAATATTACCATACAAATCTGTTCTCCCGAATTTGCAATTTGGGAGTCATGAATATCCCCGATCTGGCGGATTTGCAATCCGCCAGCATCGAATATCAGCATTTACAATGCGAAACACTTCCGCGGTAACCTATAAATCCTTTATCTTTGCCGACAAAACCAGCTTGTGATGGGAAATCGCCACCGGATAAGTAATACCCCACCCTTCGCAACAATCGCAGCAAGCCTGCAAATCGCAAAAAATCGAAAAAATATGCCGTTACAAAAAAAAGTTGTACCTTTGCCGCCGAAAACGAGTATTATCTATTCACTAAAAATTGAAAACTATGCAAGAAATTTTGAATGAAATCGTTCCGATCATTGCTGAAAAACTCGGCGTTGATCCTTCAGAAGTCACTATGGAAGCCAGCTTCACCAACGACCTTGGCGCTGACTCATTAGACACCGTCGAACTGATGATGGACTTTGAAAAGAACTTCAACCTCTCCATCCCGGACGACCAACAGGAAAACATCCAGACTGTGGGTGATGTTGTGAAGCTCATCGAAAAGATGCGTGCCGAAAACAACTAATTTCAATCAAATAATGTAATTCATGGAATCGAAACGCGTAGTCGTCACTGGCTTGGGCGCCATCACCCCCATCGGAAACACCGTCAAGGATTTCTGGGAAGGATTGGTGAATGGAAAAAACGGAGCTTGTGAGATTACCCGTTTCGATTCTACTTTATACAAAACGCATTTTGCCTGCGAGGTGAAGGGCTACAACCCCGACGACTTCTTCGACAAGAAGAGCGCTCGCAAATACGATTTGTTCGCCCAGTTCGACATCGTGGCCGCTGACGAAGCCATCGCCGACTCGAGCATCACACCTGAAAACACCGACTTCGACAATGTGGGGGTGCTCCTGACTTCAGGCATCGGTGGCGTCAACCATTTCTTCAACGAAATGAAGGAGTTCTTCCAAGGCGACGGCACACCGCGTTTCAGTCCTTTCCTCATCACCAAGATGATCGCCAACATGCCCGGCGGCGTCATCTCCATCAAATACGGCTTCTGCGGACCCAACTTCGCCACTGTGTCGGCTTGCGCTTCTTCGGCCCATGCCATCATGGAGGCTTTCAATTACATCCGCTACGGCAAATGTGACGTTGTCATCGCCGGAGGCGCAGGTGCAGCCATCGGCGAATGCGGCATCGGTGGCTTCAACTCCATGCACGCCCTCTCGACGCGCAACGATGATTTCATGACCGCTTCACGTCCCTTCGACCTCAACCGCGACGGCTTCGTCATGGGCGAAGGCGCGGGTAGCATCGTGTTAGAAGAATACGAACACGCCAAAGCTCGCAGCGCGAAGATTTACGCCGAACTCGTAGGTGGCGGTGCCTCAGCCGATGCCTACCACATCACGGCTCCACATCCCGAAGGCAAGGGTGGCATACTCAGCATGAGACGCGCCCTGAAGGACGCCGAAATCACACCCGAGGCTATCGACCACATCAACACCCACGGCACTTCTACCCCGGCGGGCGACTTGGCCGAGCCCATCGCCATCAAAGAAGTGTTTGGCGAACATGCCTACAACATTAGCATCAACTCCACCAAATCCATGACGGGTCACCTTTTGGGCGGAGCCGGTGCAGTGGAAGCCATCGCCAGCATCCTTGCACTGAAGAACGGCATCATCCCACCCACCATCAACCACTTCGACGACGACCCGCAAATCGACTCCCGCCTTGATTTCACCTTCAACAAGGCCTGCAAGCGCGACATCCATTACGCACTTAGCAACTCCTTTGGCTTCGGCGGACAAAACGCCACCTTGATTTTCAAAAAGTTTGAATCCTAAGATGGCTTTCCCCTCCCTCTTCACTCCCAAAGACCCTCAAGACAAGGCGCTCTATGAGTATATTCATAATATCTTCGGCTTCTATCCGAGAAACATCGCTTTGTATCGCGTAGCCTTCACGCACAAATCGGTGGCCGCCGAAACCGTGGGCAATTACCACGTCAGCAACGAGAGAATGGAATACCTCGGCGATGCTGTGCTCAGCACTGCCGTGGCCGACTATCTCTTCCACACCTACCCCACCCAACCGGAAGGCTTCCTCACCGAGATGCGCTCACGCATCGTGAGTCGTGTTTCCCTCAACAAACTGTCAGAAAAACTGGGTTTTAGCACCTATATCCGTCACGCCCCCGACACGGGCAACCAAGCCCGCTCGATGGGAGGCAACGCTTTCGAAGCCCTCATGGGCGCCATCTACCTCGACCGTGGCTTCGACTTCGCCAAACACATCATCATCGACCGCATTGTCAAGGTGCATATCGACATCGACGAACTACAACAGACCGACGTCAACTTCAAGAGCAAGTTGCTCGAATGGTCGCAGAAACAGAAGAAAAACACAGTGTTCAAGATGCTGGAGGAAATCGGTGAGGGACACAAGAAACAGTTCCATGTTCAAATCGTGATCGATGGAGAGCCCTATGCCGATGCCATCGACCGCTCCATCCGCGGTGCCGAGCAACTGGCAGCCGAGAAGACTTGGAAACAATTGTTTGGCGAAAATTGACTTTATTGCCCTACAAAGCCAGCCTCCTATGTCATTCCAGCGTAGGCATGTGGGTAGGAGGGAAATGCTTTGCATTCGACGAAGTCAATCTATAGGAGGCGGAACAAAGAAGGAAAAACCATATTGTGACGGCCTCAACAGCTATAGATCCCATGCCTTTGCCCACCTGGCCATCGCTGGGATGACATAGCTGTTGAGGCCTGTAGCATCGCATTGCTGGGATGACATGCTTTCTGAAGCCTGCAATACCTATAGATGTAGAATCTAGCCTCCTATGTCATTCCAACGTAGGCAGGTAGGTAGGGGGGAATCTATAGGAGGCGATTAAAGAAGCAAGAACTTATATGATGGCTTCAGAAATCATAGATCCCATGCCACCGCACAGGCCCCCGCGGGGATGACATGCTTTCTGAAGCCTGCATGCCTATAGATGTAGAATCCAGCCTCCTATGTCATTCCAGCGTAGGCATGTGGGTAGGGGGGAATCTATAGGAGGCGGAACAAAGAAGGAAAAACCATATTGTGACGGCCTCAACAGCTATAGATCCCATGCCTTTGCCCACCTGGCCATCGCTGGGATGACATAGCTGTTGAGGCCTGTAGCATCGCATTGCTGGGATGACATGCTTTCTGAAGCCTGCAAGATCATATAAATTGAAAATTAATTCTATCTTTGCGGCATGAAACCCAAAAGCAACAAGATACAGATCGCTTCGTTCGATGACACCACCGTCGTTGGCATCAACTCCGCCTTGGCCGACTACAAACTGGCCTGGAACATCAACAACAAGCTCCTCTTGGACCTGGTCAGATACGACGACCTCATCTTCGAAGGCGCGCCTTTCTCCTTTTTCTATTACACCGCTGGCGAAAACTACAACGTCTACAACCTTGTCTCACTCGTCAACAAAGACAAGCTGCTTTATCCTTTCACCCCACGATTGGACTATCTTTTCCTCATCCAGAACACCCTTTCCGCTGAACGGCAAATGCGCATCATGCGTAGTCTCCGCGAGATAGATGGTATCGGCCATGCCTTCGTGCTGGAAAAGGACAAGACTTTAAGGCAAGTGCTGGAGACCATTGCCGGCTGCGAGCAACAGATGATGGACAAGAAAAAGAAGTTGAACGACATCAACGCTGTCAAGCAAAAAATGCAAGAACAAGAAGCCCAATTTGCTGCTCTTAGGGCTCAATTCTGATTTCCACCCCACTTTCCTCCGTCACAAAAGAAGCAATAGGATCGGTGACACCCAAGTTGAAACGATGCTTGCCAAGGCTGATATGCTCACCAACAGTGGTGAACAAATGCCCTTCAACACTGGAATGTGGAGGAATCTCAGCAAAACGGTCAGAAAAACAATAGGTGACTTCATCCCCAGGCAGGTAATGGGCGTTGAAAAACAGATTATAATCTTCATTACGGAAAACTATAGGAGCATCACAAGGATTGTAAACGCTGAAATCAGCATGGATGATTTCGCCCCTATGGAAAACAAAAGGCTCATTGGGGTCGGCATTCGTAATCTTAAAGCTGATGACCAAACGGTTAGGCGAACGAAAATGCTGCATACGATAGCCAGGAAACGACGCTCCATTGATTTGGTATTCCTTGGAACGTCCCTTCACTGAACCAAAAACGAAAACCTCCTTCCCTATCCAAGCCTTGTCGAACTGCCAAAGGTCGAATTGGGTCTTACGGTCGTAGAAGCATTTCAGCGTGGAGCTCTCTTTACCCGTAAAATAATGATAAAGCGCAGGCCTTTGGAACGAGCCTAGGAATACCACCGGACAATCGCCCGCAGCTGTTCCGATGGCTTTATAATAATCTTCCTTGTCGCTGAAACCGAATCGGGAAGCCAAAGGCGTCAACAAAATGATTCTGAAAGCCAAAACCAACGCCAGGGAAGGCAGGACAAAACGCTGTATGTATTTCCTTAATTTCGCATCAACCAAAGCTTTGCGATAAACCAAAACCACCATCGGGATGACACAAACAATAGTCCAATGCGGCTCCACATGCCCCCTAAAAGCCATCAACCAGAAGAAGAAAAAGAACCCGATCAGGATAAACTTTAATCCTCGTTCGAAGACCAGCTTGCTGTACATGTCATTCCAACGGGGGCTTGTGCGATGGTGGGAATCTATGGGCTGCAAGCTGGTCTTGTCTTGAGGAGCATTAGGCATATTCCTTTTTATCAGAACATAAACAACCGCCCCAAACGTAAACGGGTTGAAAATCAGCAACTGGTTAGGCAGATACTCCAAGAAATAACTCCAGCGGAACGCCTCATTGCGTCCAACAAGGTGGTACTTGAAACTCGGAAAATCATTGTTGACTTGCCACAAGATATGCGGCATCAGCAAGGCCAAAGCCAAAAGGCAGGCTGTCCAGAACTTGCCGTCTTTCAGCAGTTTGAGGTTAGAAAGCACAATCAATCCTAAGAACAGGAAAGCATGATACTTGCTATAGACCATCAAAGCCATTGTCAAGCCCATCAACAAGGCATTTTTCCATGACTTGTCAACTAAATAGCGCTGATAAACCAACAAAAACAGGGCAGAAAACAGAATCAAGCTTGCATCGGGCGTGGTGACGAAGCCATAGATGTTGAACATCACGATGGAGAAGGCGATAATGAGGAAGACTTGAGAGTTTAGAGTTGAAAGTTGAGAGTTAGCCTCGCCCATGTCATTCCTACGTTGGTTTGTGCGTTGGCTGGAATCTATGGACGAGTAATAAGTTGCAATCTCCCACATCACCCAAAGCGACAAACAAGACGCAATGATGGTAAAGAACCTTACGCCCAAAGTGCCCGAAAAAAAGATGCTGCTCAAAAAGGTCATCAACCCCACCATGGGTGGATGGTCGAAATAGCCCCATGCAAGGTGTTCGCCAAATAGGGCATAATAAGCCTCATCCTCATGGATTTCAGTGAAAATGCCCTGCAACAGGTTGATGACAAACCAAACGAAAATGCCACAACAAAGGCAAAATCTCCAATTGAATCTTTTGTCCTTTGTCATGGCATTGGGTTTGTAGGGCTGTCACACCGTGGCAGCCGAGATGATTTTAACCGACATGAATGTTGTCCTTCACCAGTTTCAAAATCTTCTCGGTGTCGTTGCCGAGTTCCTTGCGGAGGTTGGCATCGTTGAAGTCGGTGAGGAATTTGATCATATAGTCGACGATGTTGTCGGAGAACACGCCCTTGTCGGTGTAAATCTTGCGGTCCTTGGCCAATTCCTTGGCGGCGGCCACGCAGCTGTCGGGCAGTTGTTCGAGGCTCTCTTGGAGCTTCTTGTTCTTGTCGTCGTGGATGTTGACGCCGAGGCCGACGTAGGTCTTTTCGGCCACTTCGAGGGCGTTGGGCATCTCGAAGCCGTGACGGGCGGCGCAGCAGAGGGCGGCCATCAGTAGGTACATGTCGGCGCAGCCGTCGGAGGCACGCCATTCGAAGGTCTGCTTCTCGCTGAAGTCCTTGTTCGACTTCTTCTCCAACGGGTTGGCGTTGGCGGCCATGTCCTTACCGTTGTTGATCCAGCCGAGCGGCACGCGCACCAGAGCGCTGCGGTTCGAGTAGGACCAGCACAGCGAGGTCGGGGCTTCCTGATGGGGCACCAGGCGGAGGAACGACAGCGGGTTGGGGTTGCCGAAGGCAGGCAGCGAAGTGCCAGCGTCCATGTAGCCGGCGATGGCTTTCTTGCCGTAGTCGCTGAGTTCGCCCTTGTTGACCATCACGCTCTTGCCGTCCTTCGTGAACTTGCAGTGGACGTGCATTCCCGAACCGGCCTTGCCCACAGTGATCTTCGGGGCGAAAGTCAAAGTGACGCCATATTCGTAGGCCAACTGGCGCATGATCCACTTGGCGACCACGAGTTGGTCGGCGGCATCCTCGATGTTGGTGGGCAGGAACTCGATTTCATTCTGTTCGTAGATCTTGCCGTCGTGGGTGAAGTTGCCCACTTCGGAGTGACCGTACTTAATCAAACCACCGGCTTGGGCGATGAGGCGCATGGCTTCGACGCGGTACTCGGTGAACTTGTTGAACGGGGCGCTCTCGTGGTAGCCCTTTTGGTCGGGCACTTCGTAGATTCCCTCATCGTCGGCGATGATGTAATATTCCAGCTCGCCCATGGTTTCCATCTTCAGGCCCGTGGTCTTCTTGAAGGCTTCGTGGGCTTTGTGGAGGATGTGTTCAGGTGAACTCTCGAAAGGCTCGCCGTCGCGGTTGTAGAACGAGCAGAGGATGTCCAACGTGGGCACTTCGGTGAAGGGGTTGCGGAAGGCCGTGCGGTACTTCGGCACCACGTAGAGGTCACTCTTTCCGGCTTCGATGAAGGGGAAGAGGCTCGAGCCGTCGACACGCTCGCCGGCGGTGAGGATGTTCTCAAGGTGCTCCGCGCTGTGGATCACGAAGTTGAGGGTCTTCAGTTTGCCGTCCCAGCCACAATAGTGGAAGTTGACGAATTCTATTTCATTTTCCTCGCAGTAACGAATGATGTCGGCGCGAGTGAATTC